>ERZ773113.234-NODE-234-length-30237-cov-4.031940_pt1 | contig 30237 bp, 14 predicted proteins | sample MGYA00580565_ERZ773113 | MGnify/ENA primary metagenome ERZ773113 (study PRJEB29015, sample SAMEA2737827) | human gut metagenome | biome: human gut; feature: human-associated habitat; material: faeces | place: China | collected 2012 ...
CGTTCGCCGCGATCGGCTTGGCGGCGTCTCCGGCCACCGCCTGCACCTCCACACGAGCCAGACCGGTCGACGGAATGGAACCCTGCGTGATGGTGTACGGCACATAGTAGGTGCCGGGATTGGAGGCGGTGAACGTGATCGACATGTCGGTGGCGTTCATGGTGGTGGCCGCGCCGGACGGCGTCTCCACCGCGGTCAATTCGGCCGGTTCGACGGACGTGCCGTGCACGTACGGCTTGAGCGCGATGGTGGTGCGGGTGTCGGGCGTGGTCTGTTTGACCACGGGGTCGATGACCGCGCCCAGCGTGTTCGCCGGCTTCACGGAGAAGTAGATCATGCCGGTGCCGGTCTGCTGGCCGTCGGACACCGTGACCTCGATGCCCGCCCTGCCGGACGACATCGAACCGGCGTTGAAGACCAATTGTCCGTCGGCTCGCGTGGACACCGTCACCTGATCGGTGTTCTGCGGCGATGCCGACACCAAGGTCAGCGGATCGCCGTCGGGGTCGGAGAAGCTGCCCAACGCGTTCGCGGTGTACGAAGCACCCTGCTCCACGTCGATTTCCGGCGGAGTGTCGCTCTGCAGCGGCGCATGGTCGTCGCCGCCGGCCAGCGTGAGCGACACGGTGGCGCTGGACGTCTGCCCGCGCCCGTCGGAAATCTCATAGCTGAAGGACACGTTGCCCGCGGCGGCACCGGAGGCGTCGAGCTGCAGATACCGGCCGTCATAGACGGGGGAGACGGTGATGTTCGCGCCATCCGGAGCGCTCACCGACGTGATGCGCAGCACGGAACAGTCGGTCTGCTCGTCGTTGCGCAACACGTCGAGAATCTGCTGCGATCCCACGCGCGCGCCGAACGAATCGTCCACGGCCTTGATCTGCCCCGACTGCGCCGAACAGTTCTTGCTGAAATTGTGCTGGTTGTTGGCGCTGTCGTTGTTCTGCTGCTGTTGCTTCGACTGCTTGGTCTCCACCTTGTTCCACTGGATTTTGATGACCTTGGTGGACTCCTGCGGATTCCACACATTGCCGTTGACCACGTCGTTGAGCACCACCAGACGATGGTTGGTGCGGAACACGAGCTGCGAGGTGGGATTGACATCTTCCAACGAGGAAAACTGTGCGTCCTTGTCGTTCGCCGCGCACACCCTGATGTAATTGTTGGCCTTCTGCGCCCACGCGGCGAACACGCAGCCATTGGTGGACACCGGCTGCGCGGCATCGCCCTTGCCGGCATTCGGCAGCTGCGTGACCTTTTTACTACCCAAATCGACCATGGCGATGCCCCGCGGCGTGGAAACCGCCACCCAGCCAGTCTGCCTGCCATCCGTGGACGGCGCCTGCAACGTCGCCTGACCCTGCAGGCCGATATCCGCGCTGCCCTTCGGCCAGAACACCTTGCCGGCACCGGCTACGACCGGCGTCTTGCCGACCACGGTGAACGATTCGACATTCGTGGCGCCCTTGATCGTCGCATCCTTGCCGGGCGTTCCCTGAGGTCCGTCGACACTGAGCACCGCGCCGTCGGACGCGCGATAGCCGTAGACGACACCGTCATGCGTCACCGCGATACGGCCACCCGACCCCAGCTTCATCTTCGGCGAATCGGTGGTCGGATTCATGGATTTCACATCATCGGCGGACCCGACCCACACATTGCCCGTCTTGACGTTGATGAACGCCGCGGTGTTGCCTCCGACGACGGTCCGCATATCCGATTTGATGGTGGTGTTGCCGCTTTCGCTGACGGTGGAGGCCTCGATGTTGCTGGCCTTCGTACCTTCGGAGATCACGGTGGAGCCATCATGCTGGGCCACGTCGAACCGGGCCGCAGTGGAGGCGACGCCCGCATCGGCGTCCCGGTTGCGCACGTTGAAACGGGTGGCCTTGCGGTCCTTGAGCGAAGTGACCCACACGGTGCCATCGTCGAGCTGCACGTGACGTTGCGTCACCGAACTGACGATGACGGCCCCGGCGACGATGCCCAGCAACAGCAGCAGCATGACGATCGGCGTGATCCACCGGCGACTGCCGGAAGGCAGCAGCTTGCGCAGCATCGACCCGAATCGCAACTGCCGTTCGTACGATTGCGCCGACTGGTTCTCGGCGTTCCTATGCTTGCTCATCGACTGGCTCTTCCCTGATTGTGCCCAAACTTTGCTTGACCGCGCATCCAACCGCATGCGCCTACCTGTTTGCCCGCATGCATGCCGGGCTGTATTGGTTCGTATCGGTTCATGTCACCCGCATCCGGCCGCAAACTCACGGCTTGGCCGCGCACGCGATCATGGGATTCTCGGACATCTGCCGGTCCGCGCGAACCAGACTCACCTGCACGCACGTCTGCGCGCCGTCGGCCGGATCGATTTCGATACTCGTCGACTCCGTGGTGGTGCCCTGCGCGTTCGGGTCGGTTCCCGAATCGCCGACCAGCGACCACGCGTACGAATCGCCATCCTTCGGCGAAGGATTGACCCATGTGAACCGCACTTTGCCGTCGGCGGTGTATTCGCCCGTAAGATCCTGCACGCTCGGCACACTGCCCGACGTGATCGCCGAATCGGGATCGTCCTCGGCATGGTTCTGGGCGCCATGGTTCTGCACCTGCACCTTGCTGTTGTCGGAGGACGCATCCATATTCGGCATGACGACGGTGACGAACGCCAACGCCATCACGACCACGGCGGCCGCCGCAGCAACCGTGACGGCCAACGGCTTCGCCCACCGGGCATGCTGTTTCGCAACCGGGGCGGACTGGTCGAATGCGGAAGTCTGCGCGTACATGTTCTGCGGATAATCCGGCACACCCTCGACGGTGGTCTGCACGGCACGGCCATACAAGGCCTGTTGCACGCGCTGCATGTCGCGCGCGAACTCCAACGCGGAATAGTAACGATCCTCGGGCGTACGGCTCAAGGCCTTACGCAACACCCGTTCCACTTCGGCCGGCACGTCGGGACGGTTGAGCTTGGGCAGCGGATTGTTGAGAATGACGGACTTGAGCCGTTCGGCCCGCACCTGCCGTTGGGAATCGCCCAGCACATCGGCGTAGAAATACTCGTACGGCGATTGGCCGATCAGCATGGCGAACAGCGTGGCGCCAAGCGAATAGATATCGGACGATTCATTGCCGCCACCGCCTTGGGCAAGCACCTCCGGCGCGGCCCACGCGATGGTGAAGCCGACACCCGGACGCCCATAGACGGACCCGGCGATGCCGAAATCGGCGAGCATGGGCATATTGTGCGCGTTGATGAGAATATTGCTGGGCTTGATGTCTCGATGGATGATGCCTTTGCGATGCGCGGTGAACAGCGCGCTCGCCAGATCGATACCGACGGTGAGCATCTGGTCGGCGGTGAGACGGCCATGCTCGAGGAACGTCTTGTAATTGCCGCCCGGAGCGTATTCGAACACGGTGTAGCCGCGCCCGTTGACGGTCACGCCGTTCTCATAGACGGAAAGAATGTAGGGGTGTGTGGAGATCTGCCCCATGAAATTCGCTTCGGAACGGAAGCGGACCGCGGCACGTGGGTCGAGCGTGTTCTTGCTGATTTTGATGGCCACCTGACGGGCCGGGGAAAGCTGCTGGTACAGGTACACGTCGGCTTCGGAACCGGAGCCCAGCCGTTTGATCAGTGTGTAGCCGGGAATCTGAGGGGGAATGCTCCTTGAGGCTTCCATGCTTCCTCTTTCCTGTAGTTCCTGCCCGGTTCCGTGCGTTGCGTCTATGCTTCGACCGTACTCGTCGTCATGGGCAGGCCGTCTGTTCGCTGTTGAACCTTCCCGGGCTGCGCCGCTAGTCAATCTTATTGGTGGCGGTGTCCGAAAAACTTTGTAGAGGGTATCGATGTCCATATATAAAGATGGCGGTGTCCACGATGACGTTTTCAGGACGGCTTCGGACGATGATATGCGATTCGTGGCCGGACCGTTCGGCTAAGCTGGGGAGACATGATGGATGTGGACGATCTCGATGGCGCGACATTGGTTGCGGGGGCACCCCGCAGCGGCAAGACCCGGTTCGCGCTGGACATGCTGGTCGCCGCGATGAAGCGGCATGGCGACGCGTACGCCGTGATGACGGTCTCCGGCAGACAGGTGGCCGACCGGCTCGGCGACACCGTGATCCGCGAACTGTCCGCGATCTCGCAGGCACGCCCCGTCACCACCCTGCCAGCCGTCGCGTTCCGCATCATGACCGCCGTGCGATCGCATGCCGGACAACCCCTGCCGAAACTGCTCAACGGGGCCGAACAGGACGTGGTCATCCGCCGTGTGCTCGCCAGGCATGCCGAACATGCCGAGCACGGCGACGAATGCTCCACCTGCGCGCTATTGCGCACCTACTTCGTGGTCGCCGACTGGTCGGGCATGGTGGTGGACGACGCCACCGACGCCTTCGCCAACCAGCTGCGCGACATGCTTGCCCGCATGAACGAGATCGGCGCGAAACCGGAACTCGAAGACATGCTGATCGCCCGCGCTGCCGACGAGCACGGCACACTCGACGAACGACGCGAACGACTGCGCGTGCAATGGCGGCTCGCCTTCGCGCTGCGCGCCGAATACAACCAGGCCATCAACGAGGCATATCCGGACCAATACCGTCTCGACGCCTCACAACTCATGATCGACGCCGCGGTCGCCGTGAACGAAGCCGAAACGTCCGACCTGCCGAAACTCGTCATCGTCGACGATTTCCAGGACGCCACACTCGCCGGCTTCGACTTTCTCACCGCATTGCGCAACCGTGGCGTGCGTCTGCTGCTCGTCGGCAACCCCGACGAGGCGGTGCAGACGTTCCGCGGATCGTACCCTGAATATTTGTTCAACATGGCGCAATCGCGATTGGGCGCGCGACTGGTACGGCTGGAACCGTCCCATATGGCCGAAGGCACGGACCTGGCCGCGGTGGCGAGCCGCGTGAGCCTGACCATCGCCAGCACGGAATCGACCGACGACGCGCTGGCGAACCGCCCCGGCAAAATGCCGGCCATCGCCATACCGGAGACGCGCGACGGCAGTCTTGAAGCCGCGATGTACCGTTCCACCGTCGAAGAACTCGACGACGTGGTGTGGAAAATCAAAACCGAACATCTCGAACACGGCCGCGACTGGAACGACATGGCCGTGATCGCCCACGACAACGCCACCGTGCGCACGTTCGGCGAACGGCTACGCGCCGACGGCGTGCCCGTACGCTATTCGAGCGTGACCCGCCCCCTCAAGGACGAACCGTTCGTGCAGGGCCTGTTCTCCATGATCGAACTGGCCGAACTGAAACGGCAAGGCATCGCCACCTCGTCCATGAACCTCGACACGGCCGGCGCATACGTGCGCTCACGCGTCGCATCGATTATGAACTCGCCGCTGATCACCACCCCCGGCGAACGTCCGGCTCGGCTGTGCGTGGTCGAATCGGCGATGAACGCGCTCGGCTCGCTGGCCACGGTTTTGCATGACGATACAGCCGATCCGACCACGTCCGACACGTCCGGACGCGCGCTGCTGCCACAGCTGATCGACGATTGGAACGATTACGTCGAAACCTTCCACACCGCACGCGTGGCGGCATCGGCGTCGGACGCGGAAAACGCTGCCGACATGGGCCTGCCGGCAATCGACACCGACGACCGGCTGATGACGGGAGAGCGTGCCGCTGAGGACGCGGACGAACCATCCTTCGGCATGAACGCGCTGTACATCCTGCTATTGGAAGGCGACACCGACCGCGTGCTCGACGCGATCGCCTCCGTACTGGGCCGCAAAGACCCCCAAGCGCAAGCCTTCGCACGCCTGTGGAAAACGCTTGACGATACCCTGCGGTCGGAGGCACGCCTGACATCCCACGAACCGCAATACATGCTCGACTGTGCATGGCAGGCGTTCGGCAAAGCCGAAATCTGGCAGAAAACGGCGTTGCGCAACAACGCCGAAGGCCGCGCGGCCAACGACCGGCTCGACACCGCGATGCGCCTGTTCAGCTACGCGTCCGGCGGCGAATCGAACGGCGTGACGGCAGCGCACACCATCGACGCGTTCATCGAACAGGTCCGCGCGCTCGCCATCGAAGCCGACTCCCTGGCGCACACCGCGCCGATCGATCAGGCCGTGACGCTCACCACGCCCGCCGGAGCTGCCGGAAAACATTGGAAACTCGTGTTCATGCCTGCGTTCCAACAAGGCCAATGGCCGAACCTCGCGCCGCGCAACACCCTGTTCGGCGGGGAGGAACTCGCCGACATCATGCTGCATGGACGACTGTCCGACGACATCGTCACTTCCGCAGGCCGCGAAAACGCGCAGCTCGCCGCGGTGCTCGCCTCCGAACAGAAAAGCCTCCTTGTGGCGCTCACCCGCGCCGATGAGCGCGTGACGGTAAGCGCGGTCCTCAACGAAGACCATGTGCCGTCCGACTTCCTCTACGGCTACCTGCCGGAATGGTTCGACCGCGACCGGGATGCCGATGCGGAAACACGCGTGTACACGGCGGTCGGCGAGGCCGGCGAATACGCGGGACTGGAGGCCGACCCACGTGGCCTGGTCGCCGCCTCGCGAAGCGTGCTGGCCCATGCGCCGACCGATTCCCCCCAAGCGCGCGATGCCGCGCAAGCCTTGGCGTTGTTGGCATCGCATGGCATCGCCGCCGCGAATCCCGACAATTGGGCGTTCCTTACGGAACATGCGGGAGCCGACGATATGACGGAAATCGACGGCAAGATGGAATCTGACGGGAAAACGGAGCATGCCGACAAGGCGAAGCTTATCGAACAACCGGAATCCATCGAAAAAACAGACGGCCAATCCGACGTGGTCACCCTTTCTCCATCCGCCGTGGACAGTTTGTGGGCGTGCCCGGTGTGCTGGATGCTGGAGAACCGTTTCGCCGGCCCACGCATGGGCAGCGCGGCCACCAGCTTCGGCTCGCTCATCCACGCCGTCGCGCAACAGGCCACCGAAGCCGGCCTCGACCTGCCCCAAAACCACACCGCGGTAAGCGACGAGGACAACATCGACGAAATCACCCAATGGATGATCAGCCGATACAAGACCCTACGTGGCGACCTCAACGCCATCGACGACCCCGAGGAACGGTACAAGGCGCTCGGCAAGGACGCGAAAGCATCGGTCGCATTGCGCAACATCGCCACATATTTCGTCAAGTCGAACCGTACGGGATACCCGTCGAACAACACCGAAACCATCACCGTGGGAACATTGGACCATGCCGAAGCGGAACGGCAGTTCGCCGCGCAATTCGACTTCGACGACATCCTCGACGCCTACAACGCCATCGACGGCAACGCTCCGATCTCCCGCGACGAACTCATCGCCATCATGGGCGCGCTCGTCGGCGGCTGGCCGGAAACCGGCATGAGCGACCGGCTCACCGTACGCCTGTCGGGCAGAATCGACCGTCTTGAACACCGCCGTACCGCAGACGGCCGCGAACAGGTACGGCTGATTGACTACAAAACCGGCAAAGTGCCGAATGGACGCTCCCTGTTCAGCGACCTGCAGCTCGTCTGCTACCAGCTGGGCCTCGCATTCCCGGAACACGACGGAAAACGCGGTGCGCAGGCGATCGCAACCATGCCGGACATCACCCAAAGCGCCCTGTTCCACGTCATGGAATACGCGGCACCCGCGCCACGCAAAGGGCAAGGCGACGAAGCGTACCACCAGCAGGCGCTGTTCGCCGGCGGAAGCATCAACGCGGGCGATTTCATACCCCGCAAATACGTGCCCAAAATGGCCAGCGTCTTCACCAGCGGCCTCGACGACGTCGAACGGCCGGCGCAGGTCAGCGAAGAACATTGGAAGCAACTTCTGGAATCGCGGTCGAAGATGACGGTATGGTCGCTGACCATGATCTCCCGCGTCTTCTATGCGGCCGCGGCGAGCCGGGCCACCCGCATCACCGCGCGTCCGACCGTGGAACACGTCGGATACTGCAGAACGTACGGCAGTGGGGTCTGCCCGGCCTGCCAAGGCGAGCAGAACACCGTATTCGAAAGGACCGTGGCATGAACGGGAGCAACGGTATGAACGGAAGCATGTCAACGAACGGGGCCACAGCAAAGGGCGATGCGATGGGCACTGCGCCGGCCGCCACGCCGAAATTCACCGACAGTCCGGAACAGGCCGCCGTCATCCAAGCCCCCTCATACGAGGACGTGGTCGTGGTGGCGGGCGCCGGCTCCGGCAAAACCTACACCATGACCCGCCGCATCATCACCCTCATCGACCAAGGCATCAGTCCCGAGAAGATTCTGGGCCTGACCTTCACACGCAAAGCCGCCTCCGAACTGCTTTCGCGCGTTTCCGCTGCCGTGACGCGCAACCAGGCCGGACGTGGTACGCGCGTCGCCTTCCTCAAACCGGAAGTCTCCACCTATGACGCGTTCTTCCAAACCATCGTGCGCCAATACGGCCTGCTCGTCGGCTTCGACCAAAACACGCAGCCATTGAGCGAAGCCGGAGCGCTGCAGCTCATCCACACCGTGCTCGACAAGCACATGGACCAGCTCATGGCCTTCGACCAAGGCGGCGACGAACTCGGCAAATTCTCCACCATCGCCGGCAACGTGTTCACCCTATCCAACGCCATCGCAGGAGCCATGATCGGCAGCGACTGCACCAGCTTCGACGAAGCCGTGGAACGCGTGCGCGCATGGGATAAGGCGTTCGTGGCGCAAGTGGCCAAAGCGCTTGAAGACGAGGACGTTCCCGATGACGAGCCGAAAGTGGGCAAGGCTCCGAAACAGAAGAAAAAGGAATCCGACACCGCCTTCGAAGCGCGCAAACGCGAATACCGCGCCCAATGCCACCAACTGTGCGTCCACAACACCGCGAAGTTGGCCGGCACGGCCCGCAAACGCGACCTGCTACTCGACCTCGTGGCCGACTACCACGCCGAAAAACGCGCCCTCAACATGGCCGAATTCAGCGACTTCACCATCGCCGCATTCCAACTCGTCACCCGATTCCCCTCCATCGGAGCCACCTACCGCAAACGCTACACGCACGTGCTGCTTGACGAATACCAAGACACCTCCACCACGCAGGCGGCCCTCCTGACCGCACTGTTCCACGCCGATTCCACCCATCGCAGCGCGGTGAACGCCGTCGGCGACCCCTTCCAATCGATCTACGCATGGCGAGGAGCCAGCCCAGGCGCATTCCGCATGCTGCAACACGACTTCGGCCACGACGCCACCGACAAGCCCTACACGCTGACCGTCACCCGACGTAACTCGCGCATGGTGCTCGAAGCGGCCAACAATCTGACGAAACCATTGCGCCTGCCCGCCAGACGTCGCGGCAGCTCGCTTATGCGCGAAGTGGACGTGCCCCCGCTCGCCAACATCGACAATGCCCCCGAAGGTACGCTCGGCGTGCTCGGCTACGCCACATTCGGCCAGGAAATCGACGCCGTCGTACGTTTCGCCAAACAAGCGATCGCACTGCACACGCCAACCGAAAACGAGCTCGCCGACGGAGCCAAAGACAACCGTCCGCACGTGGCGCTCCTGTTCCGCTCCAAAACGCAGATGCCAGCCTACGAGGACGCACTGGAACAAGCCGGCCTCACCACACTCGTCGTCGGCCAGGCCGCACTCCTGGAACGTCCCGAAATCAAAGACATCCTCGCCCTGCTGCACGTCGTATGCGACCACACCGACAGCGCCGCGCTCATGCGGCTGCTCGCCACGCCACGATTCGGCCTGTCCGCCGACGATCTGCAGGCGCTCGCCGGCATCGCCGAACGGCTCAACACCGCGCAACGCTACCGCGCGCTCGTGTCGGCCGGCATCGTGGAGGCGGATGCGAATCCGTCCGACGCCGACATCCGCGCCACCGTGCGCGCCTACCGCGACCAAGTGCCCAACGCCGTCTTCCTGATCGACGTGCTGCTGCGCGGCGATCTGCGGCACCTCGTCGACGGCGTATTGAGCCGTACGGGAGCCGCGAGCGTCATCCACGCCGGTCGCGTCATCCAACAGGTGCAGCGCACGGCCGGCCATCCGTTGCCGGAAGTGGTACGCACGGCCATCACCGCGCTCGGACTGGACATCGACCTGCTGCTCGCCGAACGGATGCGGCATCCGGATGCCGGCAATCGTGCCACATCGCATGCCGCTTCGTCACTCGACGCGATGCTGTCTCTGGTGGACACCTACTTGCAGGAAATCGCCGCGCAGGGCACGCCAAGCCTGCGCGCGTTCATCTCGTGGGTGGATTCGCTGCGTGACGCGTCCGACGACAACGCCACCGCACCAGATACCCCCGTCGATGTGGTGCTCATGACCGTGCACCAGTCGAAAGGCCTGGAATGGGACGCCGTGGCTGTGGTCGGCATGCGCGACGGCACCTTCCCGTCCAGTCAAGGCGACCACCTGAGCGTCAAAACGGACGAAGACCATCCGGGCGGTCGGCGCGACGGCGTATGGGAGCCGCCGGAATACTTCGAAAAAGCCCACACTTGGCTGGAAGACCCGTCCGCGGTGCCGGTTCCGGTGCGCGCCGACGCGGATATCCTGCCACGATTCCCGCACGACGCGCCCATCGGGGGCAATCCCGTGGAATCGCTCGACGGATTGGACGATGCGGAAGTGATCGACGACGAGGTGTTCGGCACCTTGCGAACCATGGCCGTCGACGATATGGAAGGAATGGATCCGGCAAGCCTGTACCTGACGCAACAGGAGGAATACGGCCGCCGACTGCACGCCGACGAACGCCGTCTCGCCTACGTGGCGTTGACGCGCGCCCGCTACGAGGCGCTGCTCGTATACAGCGGATGCAACGAGACGAGCCGCGACTCCCGCCTGGCGGAGGGAAAGAAAAGCGCCGCGCCGTCGAATTTCTGGCTGGAGACGCGCGATTCGATGAACGGAATCGTCACCGCGGTACGCGAACCGGACAGCCTGTCCGACGATGTGGACGGCTCCCCGAACACGCTGGGACTTGACCTGCCCGACGGCTATTTCGTAGGCGAACACGCCCGCGATTTCGAGAATGCCGTGGTGGGCGATGCGTGGAACACGCCGCTCGAACCGGTCTCGGACGACCATACTTTGCCTTGGCCGTGCGATCTGAGCGCCGATGTCGCCGACAGGCTGCGTGCCGCGGCCGAACAGGTACGTGCCGTCGAATCCGACGAACCGAATATCGCTGAATCCACGGGAACGCAGGGCGACGTTGCCGATGAATCCGCCACGCCATCGCCGGAAACCGGAAACTCACTGCTGCGTCTCGCCAAACTGCTCGTCGCCGACGAACATCTCATGCCGGAACCGGACGCGGCTGACGCAGGCGAATCGCAGGACGCCTTCGACGAGGCCGTGCGTGCCAAAGGCGAACGTATCCTTGCTGCCGGCCGCCAAAACGTCACCTCGCTGCAAGCGCGCGCCGGCTCCATGGGCGAGCGTGACTCCCGCGCCTACTGGCGTGGTCTGGTCCGTCCGATTCCGCACGTCGCCTCGCCGGCGGCACAGCTCGGCACGCGGTTCCACGCATGGGCTGAGCGTTTCATCATGGCGGATGCGGACGTCGACGGCATCGGTGGTACGGAAGGTGCTGCCGGTATGGCCGCGCAGTCGCGTGCGGAACTGATCGCATTGATAGGTGATACGCAAGTCGACGCGGACAACGGCGGCGTGCAATCGCAGGACGCACCATCGCAGGACGCCCAATTGCGAGACGAACGGAAACTGGCCGCTTGGCAGCGTCGTCTCGTCGCTTCGCCGTGGGCAAAACGACGTCCAGCATGGGCGGAACGCCAGCTCGTCGTCGACATGTCCCAGCTCGGCACCATCGTCAACGGCAAACTCGACGCGGTGTTCTTCGGCGGTCTCGACGAAACGGACGAGATGAAACGCTACACCGTGGTCGATTGGAAAACCGGCGTAAAACCACGCAAACCGGACGAAATCAAGGAGAAGCTCGCACAGCTCGACCTGTACCGCCTGCTGCTCGCGGCGATGGAAGGGGTGCCGTTGGATGCAATCGACGCCTGTCTCTACTATGTGAGTGAGCCTCACGAGGCCGATCGGGAGCTTGACGCCCTCGACAAAACAGAAGAAGAGATCCTTGCCGAGTTGAGCTACGGAATTCCGCAGCAATCCGACAACGACTAGTGCCGGTGCGCAATGGCTCCTTGACCGAAGAAAGCGGGGGAGCGGCGCTTTCCGGCCTGCCTGCGGGAGAAACCGCTATGCAGGCAGCGTTGTGGAGGAACGCCGCTACCCTCGTGCAGCATGTGTGGGCGGGCGCACATGCCGGACGCAACGACAGTTAAGGAGTGTTTGATATGGCTGCGAACAGCGCAACCGCAATCCCGAACGCCGGCATGGGTGCCGGAACAAACAACGCATCGGCAATCGTCTTCCGTCCCATCGTCTGGGGCGATCTGGACGCGGTGGTCGACCTGTTCGACCGTACCTGGCCGCAGGATGTGGACAAGGTCGGCGCGGACATGTCGCGGCTGATCTCCCGATATTTCGTGCTGCACTACCTGCTGCCGACCACGTTCGCCAACGGCGCGTTCGCCGCCGACGGCACACTCGCGGGCGTCACGTTCATCCGCGTCGCCGGCGAGGCGCCGCAGCTCGACGAAATCGAAGTCGGCGAGGAAATGAAGGCCTTGGAACGCCGCATCGACGCCGATCCGGAGGCCGCCAAGCATATGGCGGCGCTGAAATCCGGCTTCTCGGTGGAACTCGATCTGGAACGCGAAGGGCGCGCCAACGAAACCACCATGGGCGAGCTGGAACTGTTCATCGTCAATCCCGACGTGCGCGGCCACGGTGTGGGCGGGCAGCTTTGGAGACGCATGCAGGAGCATTTCGCCGCATGGGACGTGCCCGCATTCTACCTGCACACCGATTCCGACTGCGACGTGAGCTTCTACGACCACAAGGGGTTGGACTGCATCGCGCACCGCACGGCAAGCGAGACGGTCGCCCGGCTCGGCGGCAGCGCCGACGGCGAAGTGCCGCCACTGTTCGACGACATGTTCATCTACCGGGGAAAGGTGACGGCGTGACGGGCGCGAAACCGCAATCGCAATCGCACGAACCGCACGAATCGCAGAAAACGCAATCGCCATACGCGCAGCTTTTCCGCATTCCCGGCACGAAGGCGTTCTGCGTGTCCGGAGCCATCGCGCGACTGCCGATGTCCATGATGGGCCTCGGTATCGTGCTCGCGCTCAACCACATGTACGACAATTGGACGATCGCCGGCGTGATGAGCGCCGCGTACGTGCTCGCCACCGCCGCGGTCACGCCGCTGTACGCGCGCCTGTTCGACCGGTTCGGCCAGCGCAAGGTCGGTCCGGTGATCCTGACGGTGCAGATCATCGTCATGCTGGGCTTCGCGTTCGCCGCGCTGATGCGCGTGCCGATTCCGCTGCTGTTCGTGCTTGCCGTGGTCATGGGCATGACGCAGTTCTCGTTCGGCGCGCTTGTGCGCACCCGTTGGGCGTACGTGCTCGACCGCGCCGACAAGGAGGACCTGCTCAACACCGCGTATGCGCTCGAATCCGCCATCGACGAGATCGTGTTCATCTTCGGGCCGATTCTGGCGGCTTTCCTGGCCGCGTCCGTGCATCCCGTATCACAGCTGTTCGTGCCGACCCTCGCCTGCGCGTTCGGCGGTGCCGTGTTCTTCGCATTGCGTGACACTCAACCGCCGGTATTGCGCGAAATCACGGTCGTCGCGGCCGATACGGACGATGCTGACGTGCGATTGGCGGCCGGCGGTGCCGCTGGTGCCGCGGTTTCCGCGGACCGTTTCGATTTGGATCGGCTCAAGACGGGCGATCGCGACCGCAACAAGCGCAATGTGCTCACCTATGCGGGTGTGCTGCCGCTTCTCGCCGTGTTCATCGTGTTCAACATGGCGTTCACCGCGTTTGACACGTCCATGACCGCCGTCATGAAATCGCTGCACCTCGACTCCGTGCTGGGCGTGCAGCTGGCCATGCTGGCCGTCGGCTCCTGCATGGGCGCGCTGGTCTTCGGCTCGCGCGAGCTCAAAGGCTCCCGTTGGCGTCACATGATCATGTTCCTCGCGTTGATGACCGTCGGCTTTGTGGTGATCCACCTGTGCCAGGGCAACCTGATCGTGATGGGACTGGTGGAGATCCTCACCGGTCTGACCATTTCGCCGGTGTTCGCCTCCGGCAACCTCGTCGTCAAGGAGACCGTGCCCGAGGAATCGCTCACCGAAGGCCTGTCCTGGGTGAGCACCGCCGGCACGATGGGCGCGTCGTTCGGCTCCATGATCACCGGCATCGTGCTCGACCATTTCAATCCAAGCGCGGGATTGAGCCTGCCCGCCGTGTTCGTGGGCTGTTCGATTCCGTTCGCGCTGCTCGGCTGGGTGCTGGTGCGCCGCCGCGGCTGACCGACGTTCGATCGTCAAGCGTCATAGCCGCCTGCCTCCGCGTCGAAGCGTCTCTTTAGATTCATAAGTGGAACACGTTATGGACGCGGACACGCGATTTCGAACACATGCGCACGGCAAACGTACGACATGCGCAACATGCGCGTCCGCGAAAACATCAAGGAGCTGCAATGATCAAGGTTTCCGTAGTCGGCGCCAAGGGCCGTATGGGCTCGCATGTGGTCGACGCCGTCAATTCCGCCGCCGACACCGAACTCGCGCTCGCGCTCGACGCAGGTGACGACCTGACCGCCATCACCCCCGAAAACACCGACGTCGTGGTGGAATTCACCGTGCCGAGCGTGTCGCTGGGCAATGTGCTCGCCCTCGTCAAGCAGGGCGTCGACGTGGTGGTCGGCACCACCGGCTGGACCGAAGAGAAGCTCGACCAGGTGCGTGCCGCGCTCGCAGCAGCTCCGCGTGAGGGCCAGAGCGTGTTCATCGCGCCGAACTTCGCCATTTCCGCGGTGCTCGCCGACCATTTCGCAAAGGTCGCGGCGCCGTATTTCGAATCCGCGGAAGTCATCGAACTGCACCACCCGACCAAGGTGGACGCTCCGTCCGGCACCGCTTTCCACACTGCGCAGGGCATCGCCGAAGCGCGCAAGGCGGCCGGCTTGGGTCCGGTTCCGGACGCCACCGAAACCGATGGCGGCTCCCGCGGCCAGGTGGTGGACGGCATCCACGTTCACGCCGTGCGTCTGCGTGGCCTCAACGCCCATGAGGAGGTGCTGTTCGGCAACTCCGGCGAACAGCTGACCATCCGCGCCGACAGCTTCGACCGCATCTCCTTCATGCCGGGCGTGCTGCTGGCCGTGCGCAAGGTCTCCACCGGAACCTACCCGGGTCTGACCGTCGGCCTCGACCACTTCCTCGACCTGTAATCGTATTTTTTTCAAACTGCCGACGGGTGCATGTGTCTCCCGTCGGCAGTTTTTTTATGGCGGATCTGTTCCGATTATTTGGCAAGGCGTGCGATGGCGGCGCTGACTTCCGCCAGCTTTTCGTCGGCGACGGTACCGCCCTCCGCCGCGGCTTTGGCGACGCAATGGTGCAGATGGTCGTCGAGCAGCAGTAGCGCCACCGACTTCAGCGCGCTGTCCGCTGCGGAAATCTGCGTCAGAATGTCGATGCAGTATTCGCCGTTTTCCGTCATCTGCCGAATGCCGCGCACCTGCCCTTCGATGCGATTCAATCGTGCGATGATCCTCTTCTGGTCGCTTGCGTACCCATGCTGTGTGGCGTTCATATCGTCCTCCTCGCTGCGCTGAAAATTTTATCTACGGCTGAAGTTTGCTCGTCCTTCTTGCCAATATACCCTATAGGGGTATATTGTGATGGTGTTTGCCGAAATCGAAGGCCAATTACGGACGGAAGGCGGCTGGAATATGCACATCGCAATCGCGCTTATTGTGGCGCTGCTCGTTACTGCGGGCGTGCTGTGGTTCTTCTTCGCGCCGCGCAAAGCGTATCGTGCGCCGGTGCGCGACGGCGTGCAGGAAGCGGTCGTCGAAGTCAAAGGCGGGTATAACCCAGCCGTCATCGAAGCCGAAGCGGGCATGCCGTTGCGGCTGATCTTCGATCGCAAGGAAGACGGCGAATGCTCGTCGCATGTCGTGTTCTCCGATTTCGGGGTCGATCTTGCGTTGCCCGCCTTCCGCACGACCACGCTGACGCTTCATCCCGACCAGCCGGGCGAGTATCCCTTCGCATGCGGTATGAACATGCTGCACGGCACGTTGCGCATACTGCCGGGAAAGCATGCAAGTGTCGGTGCCGCCGCCGGTTCCGCGGTTGGTTCCGTCGGCGCCAGTATGTCCGATTCCGGCGATTCGGACATTCGCGCGACTGCTGACGGTGCCCACGCATCCGGTTCCGCGGAAACAGGCGTGCAATGCGCGCAAAAAGGCGCCGTCCAAACGTCCGGTTCGGGTGATTCGGGCAAATCGCGCGGATCGGAATCGGAAATTCGCGCCCTCATCACCCGTCTTATCGTGGCGGCCGTCTGCACGATTCCGGTATTCGGCTCCACCATGCTCATGCTGTATCCGATGCCGAACTGGCTGCAGTTCCTGCTGATGCTGCCAATCGTCGGCTATGCGGCATTGCCGATTTTCCGCAGCGGTTTCGCCGCGATCGCCCACCGTTCGCCGGAGATGAACGCGCTCGTCAGCCTCGGCGCGCTGGCCGCATTCGCCTACTCCTGCGTGGTCACCTTCGCACCGAACGTCCTGCCCGAGAACGCGCGCGAACCGTATTTCGAAGCGGTCGGTGTGGTCGTCACGCTTATGCTTGTCGGCCAGCTGCTCGAAGCGCGCGCCCGCAAAGGCACCGGTGAAGCCATGCGCGCATTGGCGGGTCTGCAACCGAAAACCGCCCGCGTGGTGCGAGACGGCAAGGAAACCAGCATCGCCATCGATGACGTGCGCGTCGGCGACATCATCGCCATCCGCCCCGGCGAGCAGCTGCCGGTCGACGGCATCGTCATATCCGGCAGCTCCACCGTGGACGAATCGATGATCACCGGCGAAGCCATGCCGGTCGCCAAAACCGAGGGCAGCGAAGTGACGGGTGCCACCATCAACGGTGGTGGCTCGCTGCGGTACCGCGCCACGAAAGTCGGCAAGGACACCGTGCTCGCGCAGATCATCGGCATGGTGGCCGCCGCACAAAGCTCGAAAGCCCCCGTGCAACGATTGGCGGACCGTATCTCCGGCGTTTTCGTGCCGACCGTGGTACTCATCGCCGTATGGTCGTGCGCGCTGTGGTTCGCGTTCGGCCCCGACCCGCGCGTCACGCACGCGCTGGTCGCCGCGGTGTCGGTGCTGCTGGTCGCCTGCCCGTGCGCGCTCGGTCTGGCGACGCCCCTGTCGGTGACGGTCTCGACCGGTCGCGCGGCCCGTATGGGAGTGCTGGTCCGTTCCGCCGAAGCGTTGGAAACGTGCGGTAAAGTCAACGCCGTCGTATTGGATAAGACCGGCACGATCACCGCCGGCAAACCTACCCTTACCGATGTGCTGCCGTTGGGCGTGTGGCATCGGCGTCCCGATGATTTGCTGACGATTGTCGCCGCCGCCGAACGCGATTCCGAACACCCGCTCGCTGCTGCGATCGTTGCCGCAGCTGCGGAAAAAGCCGACGTCGCGGACGTTGCGGAACTCGCGCAAACCACCGATTTTCAGGCGATTGCCGGCCGTGGCGTCACCGCGCGTGTCACCTTCCGCGGTCTGCCGCACACCGTCGCCGTCGGCAACACCGACCTGATCGACGACCTTGACGTCAACATGCCCGACGTTACGTCCGATACCTCCGAAATTGCCTCCGAGACCATCCACGATACGAACCTCGACGCCATCATCGCCGACATGGAACTCCTGTCGCAGCAAGGCAAAACGCCGATCCTAGCGGCCATCGACGGCCATCTCGCCGGCATCGTCGCCGTCGCCGACGTGCCGAAAGCCGACTCGCGCCAAGCCATCGAACTGCTCCGCAAACGTGGCGTCGAAGCCGTCATGCTCACGGGAGACAATCCGACCACCGCACGCGCCATCGCAAGCCAGGTCGGTATCGACGAACGTCATGTGATCGCCGGCGTGCGGCCGGAACGCAAGGCCGACGAAATCGCAAAACTCCAATCGCAAGGCTATACGGTGGCGATGGTCGGCGACGGCATCAACGACGCGCCCGCCCTCGCCCGAGCCAACGTCGGATTCGCCATCGGCACCGGCACCGACGTGGCCATCCAATCCGCCGACGTGACACTGATGGGCGGATCGCTGATGGGACTCGTGCACGCGCTCGACCTGACGCATGCCGCCATGCGCAACATCGCGCAAAACCTCGGCTTCGCACTCGGCTACAACAGCATCGGCATCGCGATCGCGGCCGGCGTGCTGTATCCGTTCACCGGAACGCTGCTGAATCCGATGATCGCCGGCGCCGCGATGGCGTTCTCGTCGTTGTGCGTGGTGACGAACGCAAGCCGGCTGCGCCTGTTCGATCCGGACGCGGAGGCGGCGAAAAACAAGACGTATCGGGTACGCAAGCCCGATCCGAGCAAAAATAATGGCAACCAGCGCAGTCGGAAAGGAACGATCATGGGACTGTTCAGCGATCACAAGGCCAAGAAGGAAGCCGAGAACATGGGCGCGATGGGCGCCGGACACTGCTGCGGCGGTCATGACGTCCACGGCATGGCTTCGAATATGGGCGATTCCGCGGCGAACGTTGCGAAGGATCCGGTTTGCGGCATGAGCGTCGATCCGGCCACCGCGGCCGCGACCCGCGAATACGGCGGCGTCACCTACTACTTCTGCAACCCCGGTTGCGCCGACAAGTTCGCCCAGAACCCGGCCGCCTACCTGGGCTGAGACCTGATTCTCGTCCGTCCCCAATCTGCCGACATCGAATGACATCCGGCCGTCGGCGGGTTGGGGATTTTTGTTGAATGGTTGATTTACGGATTCCGATTCACGGACGAACGATAAGATTCCCCTCCCGCACTCCGGAGAGCGCGTCCCGCCCCGCTACAAACGTGCGCGTGACGACGCCGTTAAGCGTCATGCCATCGCAGGCGCAGATCGGATTGCGGCTTTCCAAAGCGGTAGCATCCACAACAAACCGTTCGTACGGGCGAATAATCGCCAAATCGGCCCGCAATACCGGCGTTATATCGCCACGATCGTCAAGTCCCACAAGCCGTGCGGTGTTGCACGACATCCACCGCACGACGTCGGCCAAACTCAAGCCGCGCCGCATCGCACCCGTCAACACCGCGCGGAATCCGACCTGCAGACTGGAAACGCCACCCCACGCGGTGGCGAGCGTGCCGGCTTTCATATCCGCGCTGGCCGGGGAATGATCGGTGACGACACCATCCAACGTGCCGTCGGCAAGCCCCGCCCATAGCGCGTCCTGCTCATGCAGATCACGAATCGGCGGACAGCATTTGACCGCGGTGGCGTTGTCGGGAATATGGTCGCAATCCAACGTGAGGTAATGCGGGCAGGTCTCCGCGCTGACCGGCAGTCCTTCGGCCTTCGCCCGCCGCAGCACGTCCACGCTCAGACCGCTGGACACGTGCAGAATATGCGTGCGGCAGCCGGTGCGTGCCACCAGCCGTACGATCTTGCGCACCGCGTTCGCCTCGCATTCGGCCGGGCGCGATGCCGCGTTCAACAGTGTTCGCAACAGTCGGGGATTTTGTTGCCGCGTTAGTCGCCCATTTCGCTGGTTTGGCACCGTTTCTTCTATGCCGAATCCGCCCGATATGCGATGTTGATTGTGTGGGGTAAGCTGTTTTTGCCATGGTCGGTCATCTCCTGATGGTGGGTCGCGTTGCCAAGAGGCGCCGCCACTGCCTGTGATGGATGCATTTCAGTGCTTACGGCATCTGAAATTCTTCATTCGTCGTGACAGTTGTCGGCGGCCAAACCTGGTGAAACCCGGAAAGCAAGGGGTAGCATCGTCAGGAGAGCGGATGCGCCGCGTGAGAATGTACTGCAGGGAAGGGCGATGAGCGTGACTTCTGGAATTATGCTTTCAGACAATATGGGGGCTTCGAAGGACACCATGGACGAGGAAGGCAATGCTGCCGCGGACCTCGGCTTGGTGGCGCGCATCCGGGAATCCTTCGATTCGCTGACTGCGACGGAACGTGAGGCCGCGCAGTTCATTCTGGGCCATCTGACCGATGTGTTGGTCTGCAATTCCGTGGAGCTGTCGCAGTTGAGCGGCATCTCGCAGCCGACGCTCAGCCGCCTGTACCGCAAGCTCGGCTATGCGAACGCGGGCGAATTCAGACGTGACGTGCGTCGCGTCCATCGTCCTGGCTCTCCGGAGCTTTCACGGCACACCCAGTGCGACGATTTGGTCGCCGACCATCTGCGCCGTGACGAGGAAAGCCTGAAACGCACGTTTGAAGGCATCGACCGCGCGCAACTGTCATCCGCATGCCAAGCCATGGCCACGGCCCCGCATGTGGCGGTGGTCGGGTACCGCAGCAGCTATCCCGTGGCGCTGCACATGCGCGAACAGCTGATGCGGCTACGCGGAAACGTTGATATTCTGCCGAATCCAGGCCAGTCCATAGGCGAAGATCTGGTTGATTATGCGGCAGGCGACGTAATCGTCATCATCGGCGTGGGCCGGCGTCTTCCCTTCTTCTCGCGGCTCATCGACGTGATGCTTGAGCGCGGCCTGACCGTGGTGGTGATTGGCGACATTTCGGCGCGCAACGCCGTCATCGGCCGTAACGTCGCCTTCTTCAAAGTGGTGCTGAACTCCCACGTGCTGACGAGCTTCACCGCGGCGTTCGCCCTGATCGCCCTGATGATGGACGAAGTCGGAAAATGCCTCGTCGATACCGAAGACGAGGTGCACGCGCGTATCGAAGGCATCAACGATTGCTTCGATGCGCTCAATGAGCTTGAAGATTGATAGGGAAAATCTAGGCGCGGCACGTCCCGTTGGAACGGCGGTAAACGGAAGTGGAAGCGGGAATGGGAACGGAATGAATTCAAAACGAAACATGCTGGCGTACGACCGGTCCTCCACCGGATTGTGGGTGGCTTTGATCTTCCTCGTATCGCTGAATCTGCGGCCCGCCATCGCCGCCGTCGGGCCGGTCCTCGCCCAAATGGGAACCGACCTTGCGTGGGGCGAGGGCGTGCAAGGCGTGCTGACGGCGATTCCGCTGATCGCCTTCGCCGTGGTCAGCCCGCTCGTCACGTTCCTTGCGCGCCGCATCGGCATCGACATATCGATTCTGCTGGCACTGCTGTGCATCGCGGCGGGCGATTTCGCCCGCTCGTTCGGCGGTGGCGTCGGCATCTGGCTGGGCACGGTGGTGTTCGCCTCCGCCATCGCCGTCGGCAACGTTCTTGTGCCGGTGATCGCGAAACGCGACTATGCCGGCCATGTCGCGATGGCGACCGGCGTCTACTCCGGTTGCATCACCGCCGGCAGCGCCACAGCCGGATTGCTGTCCGCGCCGCTCGCGCAGATGTGGGGCGGATGGCGCGCGTCGCTCGCCTTCTGGAGCGTGCCGCCGCTGGTCGTCGCCGTGCTGTGGGCGTTGCGTATCCTGCACAATCGCAAGATCGTCGTCGCGTCGGCCGCCGTACGGAACTCGCCTTCCGCCCAATCCGCACGTTCCCAATCGTCGCGTGGCGTGTTCGCCCGTGTTCTGCGCCGTCCGATGACGTGGTACGTGACGGCCTTCATGGGACTGCAATCGTCCGCCTTCTACACCATGTCCAACTGGATGCCGTCCATCTCGGCGTCCATCGGCTACGACGCCTCCACCGCCGGCGTGCATCTGTTCATCTTCCAAGGCATCGGCATTTTCTCCGGCCTGCTCATTCCGAAACTCATGAACGTGCGCGGCAACCAGGTCTGCGCGGCGCTTACCGCAAGCGCCCCCATGTTCATCGCCGGCCTCGGCATGCTGCTGCTGCCGCATCTCATGCCGGTATGGGCGTTCGTCGGCGGCTGCGCGCAAGGCGCGTCCCTGGTGGTGGCGCTCGCATTGATCGCGTTGCGCGGCCGTGACAGCGCCGAAACCGTGGTGCTGTCGGGCGTTGCGCAGTCGTTCGGCTATCTGATCGCGTCGCTCGGCCCGCTTATGTTCGGCGTGCTGGTCCAGGCCACCGGCGGCCACCATGTGCCGCTGATGGTGTTCACGTTCGTCGCTTTCCTGCAGTGCGTCGTCGCGGTCATCGTCGGCAGGCCTTCCAAAATGTGACTTTTCGCATCTCGCGAAATCGAAAGCGTCCGCAGAGGGAAGTACCGTTAGCCGTATGACAAGCCCTAAGACTGACGACGGTACAATGCATCTGCTCGATCCTGCTCCCTTCGGACGTATCCTTCCGGCCATGGTCACCCCCATGAAGGCCGACGGAGCCGTAGATTTCGAAGCCGCGCAACAGCTGGCGAGGCAGCTCGTGGCGGATGGTGCCGACGGTCTTGTGGTCAACGGCACCACCGGCGAATCTCCGACCACCCACATGGAGGAGAAGGTCGAGCTGGTTCAGGCCGTCAAGGAAGTCGTGGACGTGCCGGTCATTTCCGGCGCCGGTTCCAACGACACCGCGCACACCGTGCGCATGGTGGAGCAGACCCAGGAGGCGGGCGCCGACGCGGTGCTCGTGGTCGCCCCGTATTACTCCCGTCCGTCGCAGGAAGGCGTGTTCCGCCACTACAAGGCGGTCAACGATTCCGCGGACAAGCCGATCATCATCTACGATGTGCCGGGCCGTACCGGACTGCACATCCAGCTGGAGACCTACCGCCGTCTGGCCGAGCTCGACCACGTCAAGGCCGTCAAGGACGCCACCGGAGACATCGCCGGCGCGGTACGCAAGCGTATGGAAACCGGCCTGACCTGGTATTCGGGCGATGACGGCCTGTTCCTGCCGTTCCTGTCCGTCGGCGCAGTCGGCATCATCTCCGTGATCGCGCACGCCGCCGCCGGCCCGATGCGTGACCTCGCCAACGCGTTCGATCGTGGCGATATCCACGAAGCGCAGCGCATCTCCGTGCAGCTGGCGCCGCTCGTCGAAGCGATGAACGGCAATGGCTTCCAGGCCGTGATGGCCAAGGCCTCGCTGAAGGTGCGTGGAATCCTCGACTCCACCGAAATGCGCCTGCCGAACGTCGGTCCGGGCGAAGCGGAACTCGTGCGCGCGGAAAAGGGCATGCGCGCCGCGGGACTGCTGTGAACCGAATCGCATGATGCGACTGGCCTGTCGCGCATGAACGCCGGCAGGCACCCAAATTCCTCGTTTCCGCATAGGCGGAGACAATTAGTAATAGAAATCCAACTAGGAAATGGCTACAGAAGAAACCACAAAGACAACAACACACAAGCGCGGCAGCAAAGCTGCCAAGCGCACTGAAACCGCAGTCAAGGCATCCAAGACCACTAAGGCCGCGAAGTCCGAGAAGACCGCCATCAAGAAGGCCAAGTCCTCCACCCGCAGCCGTGGCAACGGTGGCTCGCGCAACGGCGGCTCCCGTGGATCCCGTGGCGGCAACGGTTCGAACCGTCGTCCGTCGCATTCCGCGCCGCAATCCACCGCGCCGCAGCAGGACGAGGTGCTGATCGCCCCGCCGAAGTACCGCAAGGGCTCCATGCGCATCGTGCCGCTCGGCGGTCTGGGTGAGATCGGCCGCAACATGAACGTGGTCGAATACAACGGGCATATCCTGCTCATCGACTGCGGCGTGCTCTTCCCGGAAGAGGAGCAGCCGGGCGTGGACCTCATCCTGCCTGACTTCCACTACATCAAGGACCGTCTCGACAAGGTCGAGGCGCTTGTGCTCACCCACGGCCACGAGGACCATATCGGTGGCGTGCCGTACCTGCTCAAGCTCCGCCCGGACATTCCGCTGATCGGTTCCAAGCTCACCCTCGCCTTCGTTGAGGCCAAGTGCAAGGAACACCGCATCAACCCGACGCTCGTCGAGGTCAAGGGACGCGACAAGCTCAAGGTCGGCCCGTTCAACCTGGAATTCGTGAACGTCACGCACTCCATTCCGGACGCGCTCGCCGTGTTCGTGCAGACCCCCGCCGGCTCGCTTATCGACACCGGCGACATCAAGCTCGACCAGCTGCCGCTCGACCACCGCATCACCGATCTGGTGGAATTCGGCAAGCTTGGCGAAAAGGGTGTGGATCTGCTGATGATGGACTCCACCAACGCCGAGGTCCCGGGCTTCGTCAAGCCGGAGACCTCCATCGGTCCGGCGCTCGACCAGGCGTTCGCACAGGCCACTCGCAAGATCATCGTGGCCAGCTTCTCCAGCCACGTGCACCGCGTGCAGCAGGTCGTGGACGCCGCCCACAAGTACGGCCGCAAGGTCGTGTTCGTCGGACGTTCCATGGTCCGCAACATGTCCATCGCAGCAGATCTGGGCTACCTGCGTCTGCCCGAGGACACCGTCATCGACCTGAAGCAGGCCCATGACGTGCAGGACGACAAGCTCGTCTACATGTGCACCGGCTCCCAGGGCGAGCCGATGGCCGCGCTCGGCCGCATCGCCGACGGCAACCACCGCGACATCACCATCAACGAGTTCGACACGGTGATTCTCGCCAGCTCCCTGATCCCAGGTAACGAGCATGGCGTCTACAAGGTCATCAACAAGCTCGTGCAGCTCGGAGCCCGCGTGGTCAACCGAGACAACGCCGCCGTGCACGTCTCCGGCCACTGCAACGAAGGCGAGCTGCTGTACATGTACAACATCGTCAAGCCGAAGTGCGCCATGCCTATCCACGGCGAAAACCGCCACTTGGTGGCCAACGGCATGATCGCCGTCAAGACCGGCGTCGATCCGCAGAACGTCGTGCTGGCCGAAGACGGCGACGTCGTCGACCTGTACCACGGCCAGGCCGCGGTCGTTGGCTCCGTGCCGTGCGGCTACGTCTACGTCGATGGCGATTCCGTCGGCGAACTGACCGACGAAGAACTCGAGAAGCGCCGCATCCTCGGCACCGAAGGCTTCGTGTCCAGCTTCGTGGTCGTCGACACCGAAACCGCGGATGTTATCACCGGCCCGAAGATCTACCTCAACGCGGTCGCGGAAGACGAAAGCGAGTTCGACAAGGTCCGTCACCAGATCGTCGAGCAGCTGCAGGACGCGATGATGCAGGGCACGCGCGACACCTACAAGCTGCAGCAGATCATGCGACGCACGCTCGGCGGCTGGGTGGCACGACAGCTGCACCGCAAGCCGATGATCGTCCCCGTCGTCGCCGACATCGCGCAGGACGTGGACGACGCGATGGGACTGAACGCCGCGAAATAAGCCGTAAATTTACCATAAATTGAATCAAGGCGACGTGATCGGCACAACTGATCGCGCCGCCTTCTGTTACCAGAAAGAAGGAGTGACATGCCAGGAGCAAACCTCACCCGAATCGAAGCGGAAGAACGCAAAAGCATCATCGCCGCGCCAATCCATTACACGGTCAAGCTTGACCTGACCCGCGGAGCCAAGGATTTCGGCTCCGAAACCACCATCACCTTCGACGCGAAGCCGGGGGAGTCAAGCTTCCTTGACCTCATCGCCAACGAAGTCAGCGAAATCACCCTCAACGGTGAAACCCTCGACCCGGCTGAAGCGTACGTGGACAGCCGCATCGAGCTGAAGGGCCTCAAGGAGCACAACGAGGTTACCGTCAAGGCGATGTGCCAGTACTCCAACACCGGCGAAGGCCTGCACCGCAGCGTCGACCCGTCCGACGGCAACGTCTACCTGTATACCCAGTTCGAAGTGCCGGACGCCCGCCGTGTCTACGCCGTGTTCGACCAGCCTGATCTGAAGGCCGTGTTCGACTTCTCCGTGCTCGCCGCCAAATCCTGGATCGTCACGTCCAACATGCCCACCTCCTCCGTGACCGACAACGAAACCGTCACCGAGGAAGGCACGCTCGGCGATCACGCCGCCGAAACCACCAAGCTGTGGGTGTTCGAGCTGACCCCGACCATGAGCTCCTACCTCACCGCCATCTGCGCCGGACCGTACGCCGAATGGCACACCGAATACGCCAATGAGGACGGCCGCACCGTGCCGATGGCCATGTACTGCCGCCAGGCGCTCGCCAAGGCCTTCAGCAAGGACGTCGACTACCTGTTCGACATCACCAAGAAAGGCTTCGCCTTCTACGCCAAGACCTGGGGCGTGCCGTACCCGTACGCCAAGTTCGACCAGATCTACGTGCCGGAATACAACGCCGGCGCCATGGAGAACATCGGCATGGTCACCATCCGCGACCAGTACGTGTTCGAATCCAAGGTCACCGACGCCTATGCGGAACGCCGTGTGGTCACCGTGCTGCACGAGCTCGCCCACATGTGGTTCGGCGACTACGTGACCATGAAGTGGTGGAACGACCTGTGGCTCAACGAATCCTTCGCCGAGTTCACGTCCACCCTCGCCACCGCCGAAGCCACCGAATGGAAGGACGCCTGGGCAACCTTCAGCTCCGGCGAAAAGAGCTGGGCGTTGAATCAGGACCAGCTGAGCACCACCCACCCGATCGTCGCCCCGATCAACGACCTCAACGACACCTACGTCAACTTCGACGGCATCACCTACGCCAAGGGCGCCTCCGTGCTGAAGCAGCTCGTGTACTACGTGGGCCGTGAGAAGTTCTTCAAGGGCATCAACAACTACCTCAACAAGCACGCCTACTCCAACGCCACCCTGGCCGACCTGCTGAGCGAACTGGAAAAGACCTCCGGCCGCGATCTCAAGGCCTGGAGCGCCAAGTGGCTGGAGGAATCCGGCATCAACACGATCGCCACTGGCCTGACCGTAAACGCGGACGGCACCATCGCCGAACTGAAGCTCACCCAGAGCGCGCCGGCCGAACACCCGGTGCTGCGCCCGCATCGCCTGGCCGTCGGCTTCTACAACGAAGACGCCGCAACCGGCAAGATCGTGCGCACCGAGCAGTTCGAACTCGATGTAGATGGCGAAACCACCATCGTCGAGGCCGCAGCCGGCAAGCCGCGCCCGGCATTCGTGCTGGTCAACGACGATGACCTGACCTACACCAAGATTCGTTTCGACGCCGAATCCCAGGCATTCGCCGAAGCCAACCTGCATCGTTTCGATGATGCCCTGGCCCGCGCCGTGACCTGGCTCGCCTTCTGGGATATGACCCGTGACGGCGAATTCCCGGCCGAACGCTTCGTGGACATGACCCTGCGTCTTCTGGCCACGGAAACCGAATCCACCACCTTCCGTTACGCGCTGGCACAGGTCAGCACCACCGCATGGCATTACACCGCTCCGGCAGAGCGTGCCGAGATCGTGAAGCATGTGGCCGCCGAACTGTTCAAGCTGGCGGGTCAGGCCAAGGCCGGCTCCGACGAACAGTTCCAGCTCGTCACCGCCTACCTGGGCTACGGCGAGCCGGGCGACGAGGCGTTCGTCGCCAACGCGAAGGGCCTGCTCGACGGTTCCGTGGCATTCGACGGTCTGGAAATCGACAACAACTTCCGCTGGACCATCATCAACGCGCTGAGCACCGTCAACGCGATCGACCAGGCGGGAATCGACGCCGAACTGGCCAAGCGCGAAACCACCGAGAACCGTGAGTTCGCCTATGGCGCACGCGCCGTGGCCGGTACCGCCGAAGCGAAGGCATGGGCTTGGAACGAGGCCCTGCACAACGACGAGCTGACCAACATGCAGCTTGAGGCTGTGGCCGGTGGCTTCGCAGCCACCCCGCGCGCCGACTTGGCCGAACCGTACGCCGAGAAGTATTTCGAGGTCGCCGACTGGATTTGGGAGCACAAGACCTTCCACATGGCGGAAGCGCTGCTCGAAGGCCTGTATCCGGGCTATGCCGATCCGGCGAAGCTCGTGGAGCTGGGTGACGCCTGGCTCGCCTCCCATAAGGACGCGGACAACGCCTTGCAGCGTATTGTGCGTGGCAACGTCGAGGCTTCTCACCGCACGCTGAAAGTGCGCGACTTCAACGCCGCGCTCTGATAGCAGGGGCGACAGGAACGTTCCCGCTTAAGAGCCGTCATGTCGTCGCACGATTTTGATTTTGGGTGCGATTTTCAAAGTCATGCGACGGGTATATCGGCATTTATGCCTCCTAATCCTCGGTTTTCGCTTGAAAATAAGGGTCAGGGGGCATTTTTGCGTCGAAGGCTGTCGCACGAATTTGATTTTGGAGGCATTTTTCAAAGTTGTGCGACAAGCGTGCTGGCTTTCATACCCTCTAACTCTTATTTTTCGCTGATTTTCAACGGAAAATGATAGTTAGGGGGTATTTCTTTATCAAGTGTTGTCGCACGACTTGATTTTCCGCCTTGAAATCAAAGTCGTGCGACACGAAAAGGGCATTGCGCGCCGTGAAATTCTTTGAATTGTGAAGTGTTATGCGATTGCGTCGTCACCTGCTGGTTTCGGCGGCACGGTTGAGTACGATAGGTCACGGAAATATCGTTTGCAGATAGCGAGGATTTGAGACTCATGCCACGTATGTTCGGAACCGACGGCGTTCGAGGATTGGCGAATAGGGATTTGACGGCACAGCTGGCGCTTGATTTGGGTGACGCCGCGGTGCGCGTGCTGGGCGATGACGAGCGGAGCGAATTCGAAAGCCGTCGCCGTGCGCTGGTCGGTCGTGATACACGAGTTTCCGGCGATTTCCTCGCCGCCGCATTGTCCGCTGGCATGTCCGCCGGCGGCTTCGACGTGATCGACGCCGGCATCATCCCGACGCCGGGCGTCGCATACCTGACGTCCGTGCTTAACGTGGAAATGGGCGCGGTGATCTCCGCATCCCACAATCCGATGCCCGACAACGGCATCAAGTTCTTCGCCCGCGGCGGCTTCAAGCTGCCCGACACCAAGGAAGACGAGATCGAAGCGGTGCTCGGCCAGGATTGGGATCGTCCTACCGGCGCCGGCGTGGGTCGTGTCAGCCATGACACCGCCACCGCAACCAACCTGTACATCGACCATCTGGTTTCCGCCATCGCGCCGGTCGGTCCGGACAAGTCGCAGCCGACGCCGCTGAAGGGCCTGAAGATCGTGGCCGATTGCGCGAACGGCGCCACGTCCGTGGTCGCTCCGGAAGCCTTGCGCCGCGCCGGCGCCGACGTGACCGTCATCAACGCGTCGCCGGACGGCTACAACATCAACAAGAACGCCGGCTCCACCCATCCTGAGCAGCTGCAGGCCATGGTCAAGGCCTCCGGCGCCGTCATGGGCGTTGCCTTCGATGGTGACGCCGACCGTTGCCTTGCCGTGGATGAGGATGGCAACATGGTCAACGGTGATCAGATCATGGGCATTCTGGCGCGCGCCAAGAAGAACGCGGGCAAGCTCAACCATGACACCCTCGTCGTGACGGTGATGAGCAACCTCGGTCTGAAGTTGGCCCTGCGTTCCATGGGCATCAAGACCGTGCAGACCAACGTGGGCGACCGTTACGTGCTTGAAGAGATGCTGCGAGGCGATTATTCGCTCGGCGGCGAGCAGTCCGGCCACGTGATCAACCGTGAATTCGCCACCACCGGCGACGGCACCCTGACCGCGCTCACCCTGTGCAACGAGGTCGTCAAATCCGGTAAGAGCCTGAAGGAACTGGCCGCCGACTTCCCGCAGCTGCCGCAGACGCTCATCAACGTGCCGAACGTGGACAAGAAGGCCGCCTCCACCAACAAGCGCATCCAGGATGCCGTGGCCCGTGAGGAGGAACTGCTGGGAGACACCGGCCGTGTGCTGCTGCGCCCCTCCGGCACCGAACCGCTCGTGCGCGTGATGGCCGAGGCCGCCACCCAAGCCTACGCCGACGAAGTCTGCACCCGCCTCGCCAAGATCGTCGCCGAAGAACTCGCGCTGTAGCACCCTTCCCTAAGGAAAAAACAATGTTTGGAAAGAACGCCAAAGTCGACCTCGAACTCAACCGTGATGTCGAACAACTCATCAAAACCGGCGGCAAGGAGAAGCTCCTGCCCATCGTGCAGGCCGGCGAACCGGTGTTGCGCCAACGGACAGTGGCCTATAATGGCCAGCTTTCCAAGCGTACGCTCGCCAAACTCATCGATACGATGCACACCACCATGCTGGAGGCACCCGGCGTGGGGCTCGCCGCCACCCAGATCGGCTTGGGGCTCGCGCTCGCCGTGGTCGAAGACCACGTGCGCGACGACGAGGACGATCCGCGCGAAATCGCCGAATTCCCGTTCCACGTCATCATCAACCCCAGTTATGAGCCGATCGGCGACGCGACCCGCAGCTTCTA
>ERZ773113.251-NODE-251-length-29441-cov-6.571292_pt1 | contig 29441 bp, 26 predicted proteins | sample MGYA00580565_ERZ773113 | MGnify/ENA primary metagenome ERZ773113 (study PRJEB29015, sample SAMEA2737827) | human gut metagenome | biome: human gut; feature: human-associated habitat; material: faeces | place: China | collected 2012 ...
GCAACAACGAGTTTCTCTCCGCCGAGGCGCAGACGCGCGCGGCGCTCGAGGCATCCCCCCTGCCGGAGGTGCAGTATTTTCTGGAGCATTTCATCCCCGCGTTCGAGCGCGATCTCGACGAGCTCGGCGCGATCGGTCAATAAGGAGGACAAACCATGCGTGCAATCGTAACCGTGATCGGAAAAGACCGTGTCGGCATCATCGCCGACGTGACCGCCCTGCTGGCGCAGTACGGCGTGAACGTGCTGGACATCAGCCAGACGGTATTGCAGGAATACTTCACGATGATCATGCTCGTGGACGCAGCGCAGTGCACCGTGCCGTTTGCAGACCTCGCCCGCACGCTCGACGAGGCCGGCACACAGCGCGGCCTGCAGATCCGCGCCCAGCGCGAGGACATCTTCAACGCCATGCACCGCATCTGAGAGGAAACGACCATGATCAACCGCAGTGAAATTTTGCAGACGATCGCCATGATCGACCAGCAGCACCTCGACATCCGCACCATCACGATGGGCATCTCCCTGCTCGACTGCGCGGACACGGACATCGAGCGCAGCTGCACGAAGGTATACGACAAGATCTGCCGCCTTGCGGGCGATCTCGTGCGCACGGGCGAAGATATCGAGGCCGAGTTCGGCATCCCCATCGTCAATAAGCGCGTGTCCGTCACGCCCATCTCCCTCGTCGGAGCGGGCACGGGCGCGCAGTCCTATGTGCCGTATGCCAAAGCGCTCGACCGCGCCGCGCACAAGATCGGCGTCAACTTCCTCGGCGGCTTTTCCGCGCTCGTGCACAAGGGCATGACGGAATCTGACCGCGTGCTCATCGCCTCCATCCCGGAGGCGCTGGCCGAGACGGAGCTGGTGTGCGCGAGCGTGAACGTCGGCTCGACGCGCGCGGGCATCAACATGGACGCTGTGGCTGAGATGGGCCGCACCGTCAAGCGCGCCGCCGCGCTTACGGCCGATCAGGGCGGCATGGCCTGCGCCAAGCTCGTGGTCTTTGCCAACGCCGTGGAGGACAACCCCTTCATGGCCGGGGCGTTTCATGGCGTGGGCGAGCCGGAGTGCGAGGTGCACGTCGGCGTGTCCGGGCCGGGCGTGGTGCAGCACGCGCTGCAGAGCGTACATGGCCAGCCGTTCGACGTCGTGGCCGAGACGGTGAAAAAGACGGCCTTCCGCATCACGCGCATGGGCCAGCTCGTGGCGCAGGAGGCGTCCGCGCGGCTGGGCGTGCCGTTCGGCATCGTGGACCTGTCGCTCGCACCGACGCCCGCCGTCGGCGACAGCGTGGCCGCCGTGCTCGAGGAGATGGGGCTGGAGTCCGTCGGCGGGCCCGGCACCACGGCGGCACTCGCGCTGCTCAACGACGCGGTGAAAAAAGGCGGCGTCATGGCGTCGTCCCACGTCGGCGGGCTCTCGGGTGCGTTCATCCCCGTGTCGGAGGATGCCGGCATGATCGCCGCGGCCGAGGCCGGCCGCCTGACGATCGAGAAGCTCGAGGCCATGACGTGCGTGTGCTCCGTGGGGCTGGACATGATCGCCGTGCCCGGCGACACGCCGGCCGAGACGATCTCCGCCATCATCGCGGACGAGGCCGCCATCGGCATGATCAACAACAAGACCACCGCCGTGCGCATCATCCCCGCCCCCGGCAAGCAGGTGGGCGACACGGTGGCGTTCGGCGGCCTGCTCGGCAGCGCGCCGGTCATGCCGGTCAACCGCTGCAGCGCGGCCGACTTCATCGCCCGCGGCGGGCGCATCCCCGCCCCGCTGCACAGCCTGAAAAACTGAGAGGAGAGCAAAGCCTTGACACAGGAAAAGATGGACCGCATCAGCGAGCTGACGCGCATCGCGCGCGAGCGCGACCTGACCCCCGAGGAACAGGCCGAGCGCAAGGCACTGCGCGAGGAATACCTTGCCGACTGGCGCCGCAGCACGATCGACGTGCTCGAAAACACGTACATCGACCACGGCGACGGCCGCATCACGAAACTGCCGAAGAAAAAGCGCTGAGCCGTCACGCTCTTGACAAGCGCGGCATATCGTGTTATACAAGAAGAGGAATTCCCCTTAAGAAGGGGGAAATGAACCGGAAGGAGCCTGAGCCATGCGTCTTTGCAGCTGCAGCAGCATCCGGGTCGCGGCATGTCCGACGGCCTGTTGTTGTCGTGCGCAAAGAAGCGTCGCTTTCTGCCGGTAAGTCCACGGCCGCACCCAAAAGGCGCGTCCGTCATGCATCCACATGGTCATGCAGCGCAGGAAGCGAAACGCTTCCTGCGCTTTTTTGCCTGTGGCGCTATGTGAAAGAAGAAGGAGTGTCCCCATCATGACGCAAAAAAGTCTGCTGCACGCCGTGGCGGCGCAGATCGCCAACGGCTACGAAACGGCCGAAGTGCCCATGTACAGCGAGCAGCTGCGCATGCCCGACCGCAAGGTCATCATCAAGATCATCGAGAACCTGCAGAAAGTGTTCTTCCCGGCGTATTTCGCGGGCGGCACGGTGTCGCACGTCTCGGCCGAGACGTTTGCGGAGTTCCTGCTCGGCGAGATCTACACCGACCTATGCGAGCAGGTGCACCTGGCGTTTTCCAACACGATCAAGGACGAGGCGGAGCTGCGCGAGCGCACGAGCGCCGTGTGCGACCGCTTCCTGTGCCGCCTGCCGCAGATCCAGGCCATGCTCATGAAGGACGTGGCCGCAAACTTCGACGGCGACCCCGCCGCCGGCAGCAAGGAGGAGGTCATCTTCTCCTACCCCGGCCTGTACGCGATCTTCGTCTACCGCGTGGCGCACGAGCTCTACGAGAGCAAGGTTCCGCTCATCCCGCGCATCATGAGCGAGTACGCCCACGGCGCGACCGGCATTGACATCAACCCCGGCGCGCAGATCGGCGAATATTTCTTCATCGACCACGGCACCGGCATCGTCGTCGGCGAGACGACGATCATCGGCGACCACGTCAAGCTCTATCAGGGCGTGACGCTCGGCGCCCTCAGCCCGCGCCACGGCCACGCCGTGACCGGCAAGCGCCACCCCACCGTCGGCGACAACGCCACGATCTACTCCGGCGCGTCCATCCTCGGCGGCAAGACCGTCATCGGCGCAAACTCCGTCATCGGCGGCAACTCGTTCATCACCGAGTCCATAGCCCCGAACACGAAGGCCAGCACCGAGACCCCGCGCATGATCTTCCGCGTCGCGCAGCCGAAGCCCGGCGACGAAAAATAACCCACAAGCAAGAAAACACCGCAGGCCGGTTAGCCTGCGGTGTTTTGCGCTTTGCGCAACAGATCGGATTCGAGGAGGGCCTTGCCCCCTCGAGCTCCCCTGGCTGCTCCGAAAATTCAGATTTGCAGCGATACAACTGCGCATACGGATATGTGTTTTCGCTTGGTTTCCCCTGGCTGCGCGCTCACAATACCCCAATGCCGATGCTCAGCACCGCGCCGACGAGCACGATGCCGATGCCGACGAGACACAGCACCACGACGACGGCGGTGCTCATATGCCGGCGCGAGGCGATCGCCCCGATGGTGAGGCCGAGCCCCATCAGCGCGGACACCGCGAGCACGAGCCACGCACCACCCTTCATTTGCAGAGGGCGACGGCGGTCTTCGCCGCGACGCGGGCGTTATTGAGCACGAGCTGGATGTTGCTCTCGAGACTGTCGCCGCCGGTGAGCTCCGCCACACGGGCAAGCAGGAACGGCGTGGTCTCCTTGCCGTGGATGCCCTGCTCATGGCTCTCGGCGAGCGCCTGATCGATGGCCTTGTCGATGACGGTCTTGTCCATGGCATACTGCTGCGGGATCGGGTTCGTGACAAGCATGCCGGTCTTGAGGCCCAGGTCGCGCTGCGCCTGGAAGATGGCAGCCAGATCCTCCGGCGTGTCGACGCGCGCGTCAACGCCGAGGCCGCTCTCGCGGGTATAGAACGCGGGCAGCTCATCCGTGCCGTAGCCGAGCACGGGCACGCCCTTCGTCTCCAGATACTCCAGCGTCAGGCCGAGGTCGAGGATGGCCTTCGCACCCGCGCACACGACCATGACCGGCGTCTGCGCCAGCTCTTCGAGGTCGGCGGAGATGTCCATGGTCGTCTCGGCGCCGCGGTGCACGCCGCCGATGCCGCCGGTGGCAAAGACCTGGATGCCCGCCATATGGGCGATCATCATCGTCGTGGTAACGGTGGTCGCGCCGTCCGCGCCGCGCGCGCAGATGACCGGCAGATCGCGGCGGGAGACCTTGGCGACCTTGCGCCCGGCCTTGCCGAGGTAGGTGATCTCCTCCTTGGACAGGCCGGCCTTCAGGCGGCCGCCGAGGATGGCGATGGTGGCGGGCACGGCGCCGTTGTCGCGCAGGGTCTGCTCGACGAGCAGGGCCGTCTCGACGTTTTTCGGATAGGGCATGCCGTGGGAGATGATCGTGCTCTCGAGCGCGACGACCGGGCGGCCGTCCGCGAGCGCCTGCTGCACCTCGGGTGCGATGTCCAGATATTTGTTCATGTTCATAATCAAAAACCTCCTTGGTTGTGTCGGTCCGCTTGGTTCGCCTATATTGTAAAAGGTTTTCCGAAATTGTCAAGCACAATCCATCCGCAGCCGTTCCGGCCGCGGTCAAAAGGAGGCTGCCGAAGCAGCCTCCCCAAAATGCATATACAAAAAATCACGCAGCCAGGGCCATCGGAGTCGGTTCGGGAACCGGTTCGGGGTCCTCTCCGGGATGCACAGCCTGATCCATGCCGATGTTGTAGAGGTTGAAGAACACCTGCGCAAGCTGCGCGCGCGTGAGCATGCCGGTCGGGTCAAAGTGCGCGCCGCCCATACCGTTCATGATGCCGCCCAGGTAGCAGAACGCCACGCCCGCTCTCGCCCAGGAAGCGACACTGCCGCCGTCCGCGATCTCAGCCAGAGCCGCATCGACCAGATCCGCGCCGAGCTTCACATCGGCCATGCGCAAGAGGATGGTCGCCATCTCCTGACGGGTAATGGCCCGCGCCGGACGGTACGTGCCGTCCTCATAGCCCTTCAGGATGCCGGTGCTGCTGGCCCAGAGCATGGCATCGTAATACCACGCACCCGAAGCAACGTCCGCAAATGCGCCCGTTCTCTCCACGGTCGGCGAACCGGCGAGCCGGTAGAGCACCTGCGCGACCATGGCGCGGGTCGTCGTCACGTTCGGCGCAAACTCGGTCGCGGTCATGCCGTTCATCAGGCCGGAAGCCTGTGCGAAATCGACAGCCGCCTTGTACCAGCCGCTCTGCGCATCGGTGAAGGTGTTGGGCACAAAGACCAGCTCCGGCATGGCCTTGAGCAGGTCGGCCGTGGCCGCCTCGACCGCTTCCGTCGTCTTCGCTGCCTTGTAGGCTGCATAGGCCGCCTTCACGCCCTGGACGGAGTCTTCCGTGTACGCCGTCAGGTCACACAGCAGGCTCATATTCTCCAGGAACGTCCCGCGGGCCTCCAGCTCTTCAGCGGACGCCGCTCTCACGATGCGGTCGCCCGGCAGGGCATATTCCTCGCCGATGACGCCCTTGAGCTCCTTCGTGATGTATTCCATGACCACCTCGTCCAGCGGCAGGCCGGTGTCGAACTGGTCGGTCGCCGCCGCGAAGGCGTAGTAGGTGTCGCCGCCGCCGGCCACGAAGTTGTTCGTGACGACAGCGTAGGTAGCCGTCGGGTCAAACGCCTTGCCGTTGACGTTGTCAATGGTCACGCGCTGGATGCTCTTCGGGCCGTAGTAGGTGGATTTGGGATAGGGATCCGGATTCGCGTCATACTTCTCATAGGTCTTGACCATGAAGGTCACGCCCGCCGCCTGCGGGAAGCCGCCGAGGGATTCCGGCGTGCAGAAAGTACTGGCCTCGAGCGCCTCGAGCAGCTCGGCGCCGGTCACGTAAACAACTGCCAGCGTGTTGCCGAACGGCAGCACGGTGTTGATGTCTTTCTTGGTGATGTCGCCCGCCTTGACGGTCGCGCGGATGCCGCCGCCGTTCGTGATGGCGACCACGTTTTCCACCGGGACCTTGATCGTGGCGTCGCTGCGGATCTTCCAGAGCATGGCGTCCGTGATCAGGTCGCCGAGGTTGGTCTCGGAGTCACGGTTGCCGTCGGGGGCCTTCGCGCCGTTGAGCGTGACCTTGCTGACGGCAAACTTCTCGCCATAGGCCTTGTCGATGGGGTCGATGATGGCCTTGGCGGCCGCGGCGACCTTCTCATCGCGCGTTTTGTAGTCAACGACGGTGACGTCCTTGCCTTCGACCTTCTCCTTGTGCCAGATGCCCTTGAGCTCGTTGCCGACGATCTTCTTCGTGGCGTTGTCAATGGTGATGACGCCGATGTTGGCAAAAGCCGTGCCCGTGGACTGGATGTCCTCGCCGTTCGGGCCGGCGGTGATCACGCTGTGGGAGTGGCCGTCGATGATGAAGTCGATGCCCTTCACGTTCTTGGCCAGGTCATAGGAGGTGTAGGGCTCGGAGCTGCCGTCGATGCCCAAGTGGGACAGGCAGACGATGAGGTCTGCGCCCTGCTCCTTGAGGGCTTTGACCTGCGCGTCCGCGCAGGCATAGAGCTCTTTGCCGTCCTTGCCCGCGAGGAACTTCAGGCCCTCGATCAGCTTCGGGTTGGCCTTGGTCTGCGCTTCGGGCGTCTCGAGACCGAAGAAGCCGATCTTCACGCCGCCCTTTTCGATGATGGTGTTGGCATCGAAAATGGTCTTGCCGTCGGCGCCGAGCACGTCGGCGCACAGGACCTTGAACTTGGCAGCCTTCATGTTCTCCGCCAGCTGGGCATAGCCGTAGTCGAACTCATGGTTGCCGATGGTGGCCACATCGTAGCCGGTGGCATTCATCATCGCCACCGCGTCCGCGCCCTTGTGGACGCTGACGTAGACGGTGCCCTGACTGTAGTCGCCGGCGTCGGCCAGGATGACCTCGGCGCCCTGCGCCTCATAGTCTGCCTTCAGGGATGCCATGGCCGCATACAGGTCGATCGCACCGTGCACGTCGTTCGAGTGCAGGATGACGGTCTTGCCGGTGAGCGGCTTTGCCTCGTCAGCTGCAAATGCCGTGCACGACAGACTCAGGATCAGGCACAGCACCAGCAGCAGCGAAAGCAGTTTCTTCGTGTGCTTCATGTGATATCCTCCATTTTTTGAATTTGGGGTATCGCTGTTTTGATTATAGCATCCCATGAGAAAAATTGGGATGGGCTTTGCGCAAAAAGTGCGGCAAATCCGGCGCGCAATTTGAACAAAATTATTCGTCGTTTTTGCCCAATTTGTCAAATAACCGAAGCAGACACCGTTTTCTTCTTTTCCCCATTTACAACGCTTCAGATAATATGATAAACTATTGTTTCAAAGTGTTATTTGAAAGGAGCCGAACGATGAGCTACGCAGACGAGGTCTTTATCCGCAACTGCCGCGACATTCTGACGCACGGCGTCTGGGACACCGATCAGGCGGTGCGCCCCCACTGGGAGGACGACGGCGCGCCGGCGCACACGGTCAAAAAGTTCGGCATCGTCAACCGCTATGACCTGTCCAAAGAATTTCCGCTGCTGACGTTGCGGCGGACCTACTGGAAGACCGCCGTGGACGAGCTGCTGTGGATCTGGCAGCAGAAGTCGAACAACATCCACGACCTGCGCGGCCACATCTGGGATCAGTGGGCCGACGAGACCGGCTCGATCGGCAAGGCCTACGGCTACCAGCTCGGCGTCAAGCACCAGTATCCCGAGGGTGAATTCGACCAGGTGGACCGCGTGCTCTACGACCTGAAGCATAACCCTGCCTCCCGCCGCATCCTGACGAATATTTATACGTTCGAGGATCTGCACGAGATGGCGCTCTATCCGTGTGCGTACTCGATGACGTTCAACGTCTCGGGCAACACGCTCAACGCCATCCTCAACCAGCGCAGCCAGGACATGCTCGCGGCGAACAACTGGAACGTCGTGCAGTACGCCGTGCTCGTGCACATGTTCGCGCAGGTATCCGGTCTGCAGGCGGGCGAGCTGGTGCACGTCATTGCCGACGCGCACATCTACGACCGCCACGTGCCGGTCATCGAGCAGCTGATCCAGAACGAGCCGAAACCGGCACCGCAGTTTTTCATCGACCCGGACGTGCACGATTTTTATGCCTTCACCCGCGACAGCTTCCGCGTCGAGGGGTACGAATACAGCGAGTTCACGGGGAAGATCCCCATCGCGGTGTAAGGAGGACTGAGCCATGGATGCGATCGTCGCCGTCTATGCCGACTGGGGCATCGGGGCCAAGGGCACGCAGCCGCTCGTGATCCCGGCCGACCGCCGCCGCTTCCGCGAGCTGACGATGGGCGCGGCCGTGATCGTCGGCCGGCGCACACTGGACGATTTTCCGGGCGGCAGGCCGCTGCCGGGGCGCGAAAACCTCGTGCTCACACGGCAGAACATCGTGATCGAGGGCGCGCAGGTGGTGCACTCCCCGGCGGAGGCCGCGGCCGCCGCCGCGCAGTATGACCGCTGCTTCGTCATCGGCGGAGACAGCGTGTTTCGGCAGATGTTCCCCCACCTGACGCGCGTATACGTCACGAAAATCGACGCCGCGCCCCACTCGGACGTGTTTTTCCCGGATCTGGACGCCGACCCCGCGTGGCGCTGCGTATCCGCCGAGCCGCGCGCGGAGCACGACGGCGTGGGCTATCAGTTTTGCGTGTACGAAAAAGTGAAAGAATAAAAAGCCTCGCAGAGTTTGCCGCCCGCAGGCGGCAAAAAGTGAAATCATTTTCTCGCGCGACATGTGCGTGAGAGAAAATACTGCTCAGACTGCAAGTGTGGAATTTGTGCGCCACAGGCACACAAATTCTGCGCGCAGCAGACTGCAAGCCTTTTGTCGGGAAAACCTCCGGTTTTTCCGACAAACTCAAAACCGCCGCTTTCCTCTTCGGAAAGTGGCGGTTTTTTCTGCCTTCACCCGGTGAGCACCGTGAGTGAGAGCGCGTTGATGCACATGTGGAAAAACACCGGCGGCCAGATCGAGCGCGTCTGCTCATAGCAGAACGTGAGCGCGGCCGACACCGGCACATACGCCAGCGCCGAGAGCAGCAGCTTCGGATCCTGATACACGAGCACATACTGCCAGACATGGTAGAGCGAGAAGAGCGCGATCGACGCGGCATAGGCCCAAGAGCGGCTCTTCGGCCGGATCGTGCCGAAGACCACGCCGCGAAACAGGCACTCCTCCACGAGCGGCGCCATGAGCACCGCGACGGCGATCATGCGCTTGTAGTCCGTCCGGGCGAGGCCGGTCACGGCGTCGTTGTTCGGCACGGGCAGCTCGCCGATGAGGCTCGTGCCGAGCTGCAGCACGAGCGAGAGCAGCACGTCGATGCCGTAGGCGGCAAACATCATGCCGAGGCAGCGCAGGATGCTGCCGACCATCGTGTCAAAGCTGCGGCGCAGAAACCGCCACATGGCGATGAGCGTGAACACAAGGCCGCAGAGATAATACACCACGTTGCACGTGATGTCCGACGGCAGCTCGCCGAGCACCGCCAGGAGCAGCATGCCGAGCGTCAGCGGCAGCACGACCGCATGGATGGGGAAATACACCCAGCCCGCGATGCGCGCGCCGCGCGGCATGGGGTCTGTCCACGCCGTGTTGGGATGTTCCACGTCAGCCCCTCGCTTTCTGCTGCAGCTCAAAGAGCAGGCGCATGGCCTCGAGTGGCGTGATCGTGTTGAGGTCGATGCTGCGGAGCTGCTCGGCGATTTCGTCCCCGGCCGCGTCGCCGAGCGTCATCTGCGCCGCATCCTGCGCCGCGTGGGCGGGCGCGGCCAGCTCCGTCGCGCCGGACTCCAGCTCGCGCAGGTAGGTCTTGGCCTTCGTAATGATCGCGTCGGGCACGCCGGCGAGCTTGGCGACCTCGATGCCGTAGCTGTCGTCGGCCGCGCCGGCGACGATCTTGCGCAGGAACAGCAGCGTGCCGCCCTGCTTTTTGGCCGTGATGTTGTAGTTGCGCACGCCGGGCAGCGTCTGCTCGAGCGCGGTCAGCTCGTGGTAGTGCGTGGCGAACATGGTCTTGGCGCCGAGGCGGCGGGGGTCGGCGCAGTATTCGAGCACAGCGCGGGCAATGGCCATACCGTCGTAGGTGGACGTGCCGCGGCCGATCTCATCAAGGATGAGCAGGCTCTGCGCCGTGGCGTGGCGGAGGATGTTGGCCATCTCGCTCATCTCGACCATGAACGTGCTCTGCCCGGCGGCGAGATCGTCGGACGCGCCAATGCGCGTGAACACGCGGTCGACCACGCCGATGACGGCGCTCTTGGCCGGGACGAACGAGCCCATCTGCGCCATGAGCACGATGAGCGCGGTCTGGCGCATATACGTGGATTTACCGGCCATGTTCGGCCCGGTCACGATGGCGACGCGGTCGTCCGCGTCGTTGAGGAACGTGTCGTTCGGAACAAAGAGACTGTCCTTCTGCGCCTGCTCGACAACGGGGTGACGCCCCTCGCGGATATCGAGCGTGCGCGAGAGATCGACCTCGGGGCAGACGTAGTGGTTTTTCACCGCCGTCTCCGCCAGCGAGCACAGCGCGTCGAGCCGGGCAACGGCGTCCGCCGCCGCCTGCACGCGCGCGACCTCGCCCGCGACGAGCTGGCGCACCTCGTTGAAGAGCGTGTACTCCAGCTCCGCGATGCGCTCGCGCGCCGTCAGGAGCGTGTTCTCGAGGTCTTTGAGCTCGCGCGTGAAATAGCGCTCGCTCGACACCAGCGTCTGCTTGCGGATATAGTCGTCCGGCAGCTCGGTGACGCCCGCGCTGTTCGGAATGTCGATGTAGTAGCCAAAAACCTTGTTGTAGCCGACCTTGAGCTTTTTCGCGCCGGTGCGCTCGCGCTCGCGCTGCTCGAGCTCGGCGACGGTCTGCGCGCCGTGGTCGCGTACGTTGCGCAGGCGGTCGACCTCCTCGCTGTAGCCTGGGCGGAGGATGCCGCCCTCGCGCACGGAAAACGGCGGTTCGTCGCAGATGGCGCGGTCGATGCGCGCGCAGAGATCGGCGAGCGTGTCCATCTGCGCAATATCGCGCAGGGCCGCACTGTGCACATCCTTCAGCAGCGCTGTCAGGTTCGGCAGCTGCGCGCAGCACAGGGCCAGCGCGTGCAGGTCGCGCCCGTTGGCAGAGCCGTACACCGCGCGGGAGACAAGACGCTGCATGTCGCCGATCTCGCGCAGGCAGCGGATGAGCTCGCCCCGCAGGACGTTGTCGCCCACCAGCTCCTCCACCGCGCCGAGGCGGCGGCGGATCTGCACGGGGCTGAGCAGCGGGCGCTCCACCCACGCGCGCAGCAGGCGGCCGCCCATGGGCGTTTTCGTCTTGTCGAGCACCCAGAGGAGGCTGCCGCGCTTTTCGCCGGAGCGGAGGTTTTCCGTCAGCTCCAGGTTGCGGCGCGTGGTGTAGTCCAGCTCCATGTAGTGGTCGTCACCCAGCAGCTCCAGCCGCCGGATGTGGCCGAGGTCGCACTTTTGCGTCTCGTGCAGGTAGGCCAGCAGCGCCCCGGCCGCGCACACGGCCGCCGGCGCCTCGCCGAGACCGAGCGCGTCCGTGCTCTGCACGCCAAACTGCTCGCACACGCGCGCGGCTGCCGCCATGTATTCAAACCGGTCGCCACCCGCCTCGACCAGACTGCCGAGGCGCTTGGTGAGGAAGGTGCGGATGTCGTCATTTTCCGCCGCCGCGTCGGCGCACACGGCCTCGCGCGGAGCGAAGCGGCCGAGCTCGTTGAGGATATGGCTCACGGCGTCGGCCGGATAGTTCGCGGCGCAGAATTCCCCCGTCGAGAGGTCGCAGAACGCCGTGCCGCCGGACTGCGCGCTGAGATACACCGCGCAGAGGTAGTTCGATTTGTTCTCCTCGAGCATGGACGAGGCCGTGACTGTGCCGGGCGTGATGATGCGGATCACGTCGCGGTCGACCAGCCCCTTGGCCAGCGCGGGGTCTTCCAGCTGCTCGCAGATGGCTACCTTGTAGCCCTTGGCGATCAGGCGGCCGATGTACGCCTCGGCCGAGTGGTACGGCACGCCGCACATGGGCGTGCGCTCGGCCGGATCCTCGACATTGCGGTCGCGCGTCGTGAGCGTGAGGTCGAGCTCGCGCGCGGCCAGGCGCGCGTCGTCGTCGAACATCTCATAGAAATCACCCAGCCGGAAAAACAGCAGGCAGTCGGGGTTGCGCTGCTTGATCTCATAATATTGCCGCTTCATCGGCGTAAGTTCCGCCATGCGTCATACCTCCTCGCCATAGAGCGCCCAGGTGTTGCTTCCGGTGATCTTCACGTCCACGAACCGGCCGACAAGGGATGCGTCCCCGCGCATATGCACGAGGCGGCCGCCCTTCGTGCGCGCCGTGAGCGGATGGTCGCCCCGGCCATCGGCCCCGTCGACGAGCACGCGCTGCACGCTGCCCTCATAGGCGCGGTGCTTTTCCTCCGAGATGCGGTTGGCCGCCGCGACGAGCGCGTCAAAGCGCACCTGCTTCTGCGCGCGGGTGTAGGGGTCGGGCATCTTCGCCGCCGGCGTGCCGACGCGCGGCGAGTAGATGAAGGTGAACATCGCGTCGTAGCGCACGGTCTCGATGAGCGAGAGCGTGTCGTCAAATTCGGCGTCCGTCTCGCCGGGGAAACCCACGATGATGTCCGTCGTGAGCACAAGATCGGGCATGTACTGCCGCGCGAGCGCCACCTGCGCCAGATATTTCTCGCGCGTGTAGCCGCGGTTCATCGCGTGCAGGACGCGGTCGTTGCCGCTCTGCACGGGCAGGTGCATCTGGTGCGCGCACTTTTCGCACTCGGCCATGGCGCGAAAGAGCTTTTCCGTCGCGTCCTTCGGGTGGCTGCTCATGAAGCGGATGACAAAGTCGCCCGGGATGGCGTTGAGCCGCCGGATGAGGTCGGCAAAGTCCACGTCCTCGTCGAGGTCGCGGCCGTAGGAGTCGACATTCTGCCCCAGGAGCGTGATGTCCTTATAGCCCGCCGCGACGAGCTCGCGCGCCTCGCGCTCGATCTCGTCCGGGTGGCGGGAGCGCTCGCGCCCGCGCACATATGGCACGATGCAGTAGGTGCAGAAGTTGTTGCACCCGTACATGATCGACAGCCATGCCTTGACGCTGCCGTCGCGCTGCTGGGGGATGCCCTCGGCCACGCTGCCGTCCGCCGGCGCGATGGCGAACACCCGCCGGTGCTCGGTGCAGACGGTGCGCAGCAGCTCCGGGAAGCGCCACAGCTCATGCGGGCCGAAGACGAGGTCGACGATGCGGTAGGACTTTTTCAGCTTCTCGGCCACGTGTTCCTGCTGCGCCATGCAGCCGCAGACCGCGATGATCTGGTTGGGGTTGCGCGCCTTGGTATGCGTCAGCGCGCCGACGTTGCCGAACACGCGCGTCTCGGCGTGCTCACGCACGGCGCAGGTGTTCATGACGACGACGTCGGCCGCGAATTCGTCCTGTGTGAAATCAAAGCCCATGGCGCGCAGATAACCGCGCAGCTTTTCGCTGTCGGCCTCGTTCTGCTGGCAGCCGTAGGTATCGACCATGGCCAGCGGCTGGCGGCCGCCGGCGGTAAAGTGCGCGCGCAGCTGCGCGCAGATATCCAACTGGTGCTGGATGTCCGATTCGGGGATCTCCGTTCTCTGATAGCTCATGCGATGCTCCTGCCTGTCCGGCCTGGCCGGATAAAATTTGAAGTGTGATAGAATATTGTAGCATTTCGCGGTGGAATTTTCAATGACAATCCTTTATAATATACGCGCGGGGCGCACGCGCCCCATGGACTGTACTTAAAGGAGGGCAAACGATGCCCGATATTCAAATTCTCTCTCCGCATCTGGCGGATCTGATCGCCGCGGGCGAGGTCGTGGAGCGGCCCGCCTCGGTGGTCAAGGAGCTGGTGGAAAACGCATTTGACGCCGGGGCCCGCACCGTGACGGTGGAGCTGCGCGGCGGCGGCGCGACGTATCTGCGCGTGACGGACGACGGCTGCGGCATGGCGCCCGAGGACGCAGGCATCGCGTTTTTGCGCCACGCGACGAGCAAGCTGCACGACGAGCAGGGGCTCGAGGCCATCGGCACGATGGGCTTTCGCGGCGAGGCGCTGGCCGCGATCAGCGCCGTGTCGCACATCACGCTCACGACGCGGCAGCGCGGCGCGGCATCCGGCACGCACATGACGCTCGACGCGGGCGACATTCAGGACATGTACGAGACCGGCTGCCCCGAGGGCACGACGATGATCGTGCGCGACCTGTTTTTCAACACGCCCGCGCGGCGCAAATTCCTGAAGTCCGACCGCGCGGAAGGCGCGGCCTGCGCCGCCGCCGCGCTGCGGTGCGCGCTCGGCCGGCCGGACGTGTCCGTGCGCTGCATCCGCGACGGGGAGGAGGTCTTCTTCTCCCCCGGTGACAACAAGCTCGACAGCTGCATCTACAGTCTGCTCGGGCGCGACCTCGCCATGAGCCTGCTGCCCTGCGAGGGCGAGGCCGACGGCGCGCGCGTGCACGGCTTCATCTCCTCGCCCGCCGCCGGGCGCGGCAGCCGCGCGCAGCAGTACTTCTTCTGCAACGGCCGGTGGATCCGCTCCGCCGCACTGCAGGCCGCGCTCGAGCAGGCCTACCGCAACACGCTGCTCGTGGGCCGCTTCCCCGCGTGCGTGCTGTATGTGCAGCTCAGCTGCGCGGCCGTGGACGTGAACGTCCACCCGGCCAAGACCGAGGTAAAGTTCACGCACGAGCGCGCGGTGTTTGACGCCGTGTATTACGGCGCGCGCGCCGCGCTCGAAGCGGAAAAAGCGCCTGTGACCACGCTGGCGAAGGCGGCTGCCAGACCGGCGCCCGCGCCGAAGGCAGACCCGTTCGTGCCGGCTGCGCCGAAAGCAGCCCCGACCGCGCCCACAGCGCCGGCATTTGTGCCCGCGCGCACCTATGCCCCCGCCGCCCCGGCGGAGGAGACGGCCGCGCTCCGCTCGCCGACGGCATCGGCCTTCGCCGCGCCGCGCGTGACCCCGCCGCCGGTGTTTTCCGCGCCCGCGCGCCCCATGCCGGCCACACCGGCCGCACCCGAGCCGGCTATGCCGGCCGCGCAGATCGTGCAGACCGCCATCGAGCCGGAGGCGGAAACGCCCTCCCCGCTCGAGAGCGCCGCGCCCCCGGCCGAGCCGCCCGCCCGCCTGATCGGCGAGGCGATGCACACGTACATCCTCGTCGAAAAGGGCGAGACGCTCATCCTCATCGACAAGCACGCGGCGCACGAGCGCATCAACTTTGACCGCCTGCGGCAGAGCCCTGCCGACATCCCGTCGCAGACGCTGCTCGAGCCGCTGCCCTTCACGCCGGACGCGAGCGATGCCGACGTGCTGCAGCAGTACGGCAACGTGCTCGCGGAGCTCGGCTTCACGCTCGAGCCGTTCGGCCGCAATGATTACATTCTGCGCGGCGTGCCCGCGCAGCTCGACGCGGCGGACGCACTGCCCGCGCTCGAGGAGATCTGCGCGCAGCTGCGCCACGGCGCGCACATGGACGCGCAATCCGTGCGCGACGAGGTGCTCAAGACCGTGGCGTGCAAGGCTGCCATCAAGGCCGGCTGGCAGACCGAACCCGAGGAGCTGCTGCGTCTGGCGGACGCGGTGTGCGCGGGCGAGGTGAAATACTGCCCGCACGGCCGCCCCGTCGCCGTGACGCTCACGCGCCGGGAGCTGGACAAGCTCTTCAAGCGCATTGTTTAAAAAAGAAGCAGGGAGCGCCGGAACGCGCTCCCTGTCAGCCTGCACAGCTTCGTTTACTTGTGATAGTACAAAATGCCCATGCAGCCGGGTCCGCAGTGGTTCGACACCGTGCAGCCGGCCCGCGTGTGGATGACCTCCTCGAACGGCTGGCACGCGCGCACGACACGCTCGAGCTCCCGCCACGTGGCCTCGTCACAGCCGGAGTCCGTGATGAAGATGCGATGGCAGTCGATGTCGTCGCGGCCCTTGAGCCGCTCCTCGATGTACTGCACGTAGCACTTTTCGAGCTTGCCGCGGTACTTGTGGCCGACGCCCATCTTGCCGTCCTTGACCTCGATGCACGGCTTGAGGTGCAGGAGGTTGGCGCTCATGGCCACGAGCGCCGAGCAGCGGCCGCCGCGCTTGAGATACTCCAGCGTGTCGATCACGAAGCTGACATCGAGCTTCTCGCGCTTTTTCTCCAGCGCCGATGCGATGTTGGCCGCGTCCATGCCCTGTTCGGCCATCTCGGCCGCGTCGAGCACCAGGTGGCCGATGCCGGTCGAGAGGTTGCGCGAGTCCACGGGGTAGACGTTCGTAAACTCCTGCGCCGCGATGCAGGCGTTCTGGTAGCAGGCGGACATGTCGCTCGAGATCGTGAAGTGGATCACGGCGTCATATTCCTCCCGGCACGCGGCGAAGTACGCCAGATAGTCCGACACGTTCACCGCCGCGGTCTTGCAGAGCTTGCCCGTGACATTTGCGTACTCGTAGAGCTCCTCGGGACGCACGTCGATGCCGTCGCGCAGGGTCTCCTCGCCGCGGATGATGTACAGCGGCGTGATGCCGATGTGGTAGCGCTCGATCAGCTCCGGCGAAAGATCGCACGTGCTGTCGGCAGAAATTTTGATCTTCATGGGTTCACCTTCTTGAAAACTGGGAAATGTGCTTTCATTCTAACACATTTCTAATACTTTTCAACATAATCTTTTTGAATTCTCCCTCACGGAAAGGAGACTGCCACGATGCAGCCAAAAATTGTCGTCATCACCGGCCCGACCGCCTCGGGCAAGACCGCGCTCGGCGTGGCGCTCGCGCAGCGCCTGGGCGGCGAGGTCGTCTCGGCCGACTCGATGCAGATCTACCGCGGCATGGACATCGGCACGGCCAAGCCAACGCCGGAAGAGATGCAGGGCGTGCCGCACCATATGATCGACATCGCCGACCCCGCGGAAAATTACTCCGTCTCGCGCTATGCGGCGCAGGCGGCCGCCTGCGTGGACGATATTCTCGCGCGGGGAAAACTGCCGATCGTCGTCGGCGGTACGGGGCTGTACATCGACTCGCTCATCGCCGGGCGCACGTTCGCCGACGGCACAGCCGACACCGCGCTGCGGCAGGAGCTGAGCGAGCGCTATGACGAGATCGGCGGCGAGGGCCTGCTCGGCGAGCTGCGCAAGGTCGACCCCGAGCGGGCGGCCAGGCTCCACCCCGCGGACAAGAAGCGCATCGTGCGCGCCATGGAGGTTTACATCCTCACGGGCAAGACCATCACGCAGCACGACGCCGAGACCCGCGCCGTGCCGCCGCGGTACGACGCGGCGAAGATCGCGCTCGATTTCGCCGACCGGCAGGATCTCTACGACCGCATCGACCGGCGCGTGGACGCCATGGTGCGCCAGGGCCTGTTCGACGAGGTGCGCGCGCTGCTGGCCGCCGGCGTGCCGGCCGACTGCACGGCCATGCAGGCCATCGGCTACAAGGAGGCCGTCGCCGCCGTGCGGGGCGAGGCATCGCCGCAGGACGCCGTCGCCGCCATCCAGCTCGCCTCCCGGCGCTATGCCAAGCGCCAGCTCACGTGGCTGCGGCGCAATCCGGACCTGTTCTGGATCCGGCACGAAAAAACGCCGGACATGGACCGGGCGTGCCGCCTTTCGACGCAATTCTTATCCGGCCGCGGTATAGAATAGTGGCCTGTACAAATCCGGAGGAAACTGCCATTTCGACCGGATTTGTATAAATTCACTATTTCACGGAGCGGTAGATTGTGCTATGATAAATAAATGTGTATCCGCTCCGGCCAAAGGAGCGGCGATCATGCAAAAGACACAGAACCTTCAGGACGCATTCCTCAACTACATCCGGCGGGAAAAGATCCCCGTGACCCTGTTTCTCATGAACGGGTTTCAGCTGCGCGGCGTTGTGCGCAGCTTTGACAGCTTCGTCGTGCTCATCGACGCCGACGGCCGGCAGCAGATGATCTACAAGCACGCGATCTCGACGGTCGCCCCGGCGCGGCCGGTCTCGCTCGAGCCGCAGGGCTGATCTCCCCGCCGCCCCCCGCCGAAAGGAGGGCCGGATTTGAAGAAAACGAATACCTTCACGAACATCGCCATGTTCGTGCTCTTCGCGGCCATGCTCGTGTATCTGGGCGTGTACCTGTTTCGCTCGACGCAGCAATCCTACGCCACCGCCCCGGCGGTGCTCGTGACCGTCAGCGAGAGCGGGCAGGCCAGCGGCATCGTCGTGCGCGAGGAGCAGGTCATCGCCTCGGACAAGGAATTTCTGTCCCTGTCCGTGGACGACGGCAAGGAGGTCGCAAGCGGCGGCGAGATCGCCATCGGCGTGGACTCCAAGGCCGCGCTCGACAGCGCCAGCCGCGCCCGCGAGCTGAAAAAAGAGATCGCCTACGTCTCGAGCCTGCTCTCGCGCGCGGGCAGCGCCTCCGGCGCGTCCGACCGCGACAGCGACGTGCGCAGCACCATCCTGCAGCTCAACGCCGCCGTCTCCGCCGGCAGCACCTCGGAGCTGGACGACCTCTGCATGGATCTCAGCTCCCTGCTCTTTGGCTCTGCGACCGGCACCGTCTCGCAGGGCGACCTCGACGCGCTCAATGCCGAACTGCACCAGCTCGAAAACGCCGGCGCAGGCCGCGGCAGCATCACGGCCCCGGCCGCGGGCCTGTTCACGTCCACGACCGACGGATACGAATTGCTCACGCCGGACATGCTCGAAAACCTCACGCCCGACGGCGTGGACGCGCTCGAGCGCACGACCCCTGCCACGCCCGCCAACGCGATCGGCAAGCTCGTCACGGCGAAAAAGTGGTACTTCGCCTCCGTCATGAACAAGGCCGACGCCGACCGCCTGAACCTGAACGGCAGCGCCACGCTCGACTTTCCGCAGCATTACACCGGCACCGTCTCGGCGACCGTGATGAGCAAGAGCGAGCCGGACGACAGCGGCAAGGTCGCCGTCGTGTTCGCGTGCAACGCGGCGCTTTCCGACACGCTGGCCATGCGCAAGACGACGGCCGACGTCGTCTACAGCGAGCACACCGGCCTGCGCGTCCCGCTCAAGGCCGTGCATATGGACGATGACGGGCAGGCGTTCGTCTACGTCGTCACGGCGGCGCAGCTGGAGAAAAAACCGATCGAGATCATCTATCAGACCGACGACTACTGTCTCGTCGCCCAGAGCGCGGAGAGCAACGCCCTGCGCGCCGGCAACGAGATCGTCGTCACCGGCAAGGGCCTGTCCAACGGGCAGGTCGTGAAATAAGGAGGCGCCACCCACTATGAGCACCATTGCCGAAAACATTGCCGCCATCCGCGCGCGCATCGACGCCGCCGCCCGCACTACGGGCCGCACGGGCGCCGACATCACGCTCGTGGCCGCAACGAAGATGAACGACGCCGCGCGCGTGCGCGAGGCCGTCGCCGCCGGGATCGACGCCTGCGGCGAGAACCGCGTGCAGGAAATGACCGAAAAGCTCGCCCAGGGCGCCTACACCGGCGCGCCGCTGCACTTCATCGGCCACCTGCAAACGAACAAGGTCCGGCAGGTCGTGGGCAAGGTAGATCTCATCCAGTCGGTGGATTCGCCGGAGCTTCTGGCCATGATCGAAAAGCGCGCGGCCGGGCAGGGCATCGTGCAGGACATCCTGCTGGAAGTGAACATCGGCGGCGAGGCCGCCAAGAGCGGCGTGGCCCCCGCCGCCCTGCCGGAATTGCTGGAAACGGCCGCTGGCTGCGCGCATATTCGCGTCCGCGGCCTGATGGCGATCCCGCCCGTGGCAGAAACTTCCGACGGAAATCATGCATATTTTGCGAAAATGCATGAGCTTTTTGTTGACATCGGCAGAAAAAAATACGATAATGTTTTTATGGACTTTCTGTCCATGGGTATGAGCGGAGACTTTGAAGACGCCATTTCCGCCGGCGCGAACATGGTGCGCGTCGGCTCGTCGATTTTTGGCGCGCGGGATTATTCCCGGCACTGAGCGCCGTCTCGGCACACTCCGCAGAGATCAGTGCAGCGGCACGGCAGCCGCCGGCACGTAAAGGGGGGTCCCGAATGGGATTTTTGGATGAACTGAAAAAAATGACCCGTCCGTATGATGACGACGACGAGTTTTTCGATGATGAGGATGAAGCAATCCCGGTCGCGGAAGAGCCCGCGCCGGCACGCCCGGCACAGGCCCGTCCGGCGCAGGCGCGTCCGGCTGCGGCCCGCCGCCCGGCGCCCGCACCGAAAAGGAGCGCCTTCGTGCACGACGAGCCGTCGGAATCGGAGCGCCCCGCGCCGAGCTATGCGCCGAGAGGCGACAGCCGCGCGGCCGACAAGGTCGTCAATCTCAACAACGGCGGCGGCCAGCTCAAGGTCGTGGTCGCTGCGCCGAAGCAGTTTGAGGCCGCGTCCGAGATCGCGGAGCATCTGCGCGATCGCCGCGCCGTGCTCCTCAACCTGGAAAAGACCGATCCGGCGGTCGCCCGCCGGCTGATCGACTTTCTGTCCGGCGTCGCCTACGCGCAGGACGGCAAGATCCGCCGCGTGGCCAGCGCGACGTATATCATCACGCCATTCAATGTCGACCTCATGGGCGACCAGCTCGACGATATGGAGTCGGGCGAGTTTCACCTGTAAATCCGGGCATACTGTCTCTGACAGTGCCTATCGTGTAGTACACCTATAGAAAGAATGGAGGACTATCCAACATGACTCCTCAGGATATTCGGGAAAAAACGTTTGAAAAAGCGATGTTCGGCGGATACGACATGGCCGCCGTGCAGAACTATCAGGAAGAAGTGGCCACCGAGCTTGCCAACGCGCAGAAGGAAGTTGCCGTGCTCAAGGGCAAGATGAAGGTGCTGGTCGATAAGATAGAAGAGTACCGCGCCAGCGAAGACGCCATGCGTCTGGCCATACTGTCGGCCCAGAAGGTCGGCAAGCAGATAGAGGACGATGCCCAGGCCCGCGCCGACAAGATACTCGGCGAGGCCAAGAACACGTCTGACCGAATACTTGGCGGCCTCCAGCACGAAACCGCCAACGAGGAAGCCAAACTCCTCAACGCCAAAACGTCCTGCGCAAAATTTCTGGAAGATGTGCGTAATCTGTGCATGAATCAGCTCGAGTACCTGGATAAGCTCTCCGGGGCGAAAACCGCGGCCGCGCAGCCTGCTGCGCAGCCGGCGAGCGTGAGCGCAGCCCCGGCCGAGCCGGTGTCCGCGCCGGTCGAGCAGCACGCGCAGCCGGAAGCCCCGGCCGTCGAGCAGCCTGCGCAAGCAGCCCACGTGTCCGCCGCCCCTGTGGAGGCGCAGCCGGTGGAGACCGACGACACCGCGGCCGACAGTGCAGCAGATGACGCCACGCAGCTTTATCACTTCCTGCATAACAGCTGAGTGAACATGCAATCAACCAGGGCGGGACGGCCGGTGCCGTACCGCCCTGCGCAATTTTTGATGGAAATACAACCCTGAGAGGAGAAAGATAGAACCATGTCCAAGAACGATTTCAACGCCACGATCAATCTGCCGAAAACAGACTTCCCCATGCGTGCCGGCCTTGCCAAGCGGGAGCCCGAGATGCTCCAGCACTGGTACGACATGGACCTGTACCACGAAATGCTCAAAAAGAACGACGGCAAGCCGCGCTTCAGCCTGCACGACGGCCCTCCGTTCTCCAACGGTGACATCCACATGGGCCACGCGCTCAACAAGGCGCTCAAGGACTTCATCATCCGCTCCTACGCCATGCGCGGCTACTACACGCCCTACATCCCCGGCTGGGACAACCACGGCATGCCCATCGAGAGCGCCATCATCAAGGAGCAGAAGCTCAACCACAAGGCCATGAGCATCGCCGATTTCCGCAGCGCGTGCCACGACTATGCGCAGAAATACATCGACCGCCAGATGGCCGGCTTCAAGCGCATGGGCGTCATGGGCGACTGGGAGCACCCCTACAAGACCATGAACAAGGGCTTCGAGTCCGACGAGGTGCGCGTGTTCGGCAAGATGTATCAAAACGGCCACATCTACAAGGGCCTCAAGCCCGTGTACTGGTGCGCCCACGACGAGACCGCCCTCGCCGAGGCGGAGATCGAGTATCAGGACGATCCGTGCACGACCGTGTACGTGAAGTTCCCGATGCACGACGATCTCGGCAAGCTGCCGAACGTTGACCACAGCAAGCTCTTCTTCGTCATCTGGACGACGACGATCTGGACGCTGCCCGGCAACCTCGCCATCGCGCTCAACCCGCGCGAGCTATATAACCTCGTGCAGGCCCCGAACGGCGAGGTGTATATCATGGCCGACGCCCTGACCGAGAAGGTCATGCACATCGGCGGCTTCGACAGCTATGAAGTGCTCGAGCAGCATCCGGGCGACTTCTTCGAGAATATGCTCGCCGACCATCCGTTCCTGCCCAAGACCTCGCGCCTGGTGCTGGCGGATTACGTCACCATGGATTCCGGCACGGGCTGCGTGCACACCGCGCCCGGCTTCGGCGCGGACGACTACCTGACCTGCAAGCGCTACGGCATGGACATGGTTGTGCCCGTGGACGATCAGGGCCGCCACACCGACTACGCCGGCAAGTACGCCGGCATGACCACGGAGGAATCCAACCCCGTCATCCTCGCGGACATGAAGGAAGCCGGCTCTCTGTTCGCATCCGAGGACATCGTGCACAGCTATCCGCACTGCTGGCGCTGCAAGCAGCCGATCATCTTCCGCGCCACGCCGCAGTGGTTCTGCTCCGTCGATTCGTTCAAGGAGGAGGCCGTCGCCGCGTGCGAGAACGTGCGCTGGCTTCCCGCCTGGGGCAAAGAGCGCATGGCCGCCATGATCCGCGAGCGCGCCGACTGGTGCATCTCCCGCCAGCGCCGCTGGGGTCTGCCGATCCCGGTGTTCTACTGCGACGACTGCCACAAGCCCGTGTGCAATGAAGAGAGCATCGACGCCGTGGCCAAGCTCTTTGAAAAGGAAGGCAGCAACGCCTGGTTCGACCGCCCGGCGGCCGACATCCTGCCCGAAGGCTTCACCTGCCCGCACTGCGGCGGCAAGCACTTCACGCAGGAGACCGACACGCTCGACGGCTGGTTCGACTCCGGCTCTACCCACGTTGCCGCCATGCAGCGCGACCAGGGCTTCTGGCCGGCGGATATGTATATCGAGGGCGGCGACCAGTACCGCGGCTGGTTCCAGTCGTCTCTGCTCGTGGCCGTCGGCGCGCTCGGCAAGGGCGCTCCGTACCGCGAGTGCCTGACCCACGGCTGGACGGTCGACGGTGAGGGCAAGGCCATGCACAAGTCCCTCGGCAACGGCATGGATCCGGCCGAGATCATCAACGAGTTCGGCGCCGACATGCTGCGACTGTGGGCGGGCAGCGCCGACTACCACGCCGATATGCGCTGCTCCAAGGAGATCTTCAAGCAGCTGACGCAAAACTACCTCAAGTTCCGCAACACCGCGCGCTACTGCCTCGGCAACCTTGACGGGTTTGACGCCGAGCATCTCGTCGCGCCGGAGGATATGCTTCCGCTCGACCGCTGGGCCATCACGAAGCTCAACGACCTCATCCGCCGCGTAGCCAAGGCGTATGACAACTATGAATTCCACGTGGTCTCGCACGCGATCAACGACTTCTGCGTCGTGGAGCTCTCGAGCTTCTACCTCGACATCATCAAGGACCGCCTCTACTGCGAGGAGCGCAACGGCCTCAAGCGCCGCAGCGCACAGACGGCGCTGTTCCTCATCCTCGACAGCATGACAAAGATGTTCGCGCCGATCCTCGCCTTCACCTGCGACGAGATCTGGCTGGCCATGCCGCACCGCGCCGAGGACGACGCGCGCAACGTGCTGCTCAACGTCATGAATCAGCCGTTCGACGCCTATGCGCTCAGCGAAGACGAGCTCGCCAAGTGGGATCAGCTGATCCGCGTCCGCACGGACGTCAACGGCGTGCTCGAGGCCGCCCGCGCCGAAAAGCGCATCGGCAAGCCGCTCGAGGCTGCCGTGACGCTGCGCGCCGACGACGATGCCGCCAAGGCCGCGCTCGACGACGTGCAGAGCATGAACCTGCCCGAGCTGCTCATCGTGTCGCAGTGCCTCGTCGGCGGCGACGTGCCAGAAGATGCCGTCACCGGCACCGGCACGAATTTCCCCGGCCTGCACATCTCCGTGCACAATGCGCCCGGCACCAAGTGCCCGCGCTGCTGGATGCACTCCGAGCAGGCCGACCCCGAGACCGGTCTGTGCCCGCGCTGCGCCGCCGTCGTCGCCGCGCAGAAGGCGGAGTAAAATCCCGATCCCAAAATCCTGATCCGAAAGCGAGGAACCGCTATGTGGTATGCCATCGTAGCCATCCTGATCCTCATCGCTGACCAAGGCCTGAAGTACTGGGTCACGCTCAATATCCCGCTCGACACCGGGCACGTCACGCTCATCCCCGGCGTGCTGGAACTGACGAATATCCACAACAACGGTGCTGCCTTCAGCATCCTGCAGCACGCGCCGCACTGGATCTTCGTCATCTTCACGGTCGTGTTCGCCGCCATCGCGGTGTTCTGCCTGCGGCGCAATATCGTGCACGGCAAGGTCGGCCGCTGGTCGGTCGTGCTCGTGCTCGCCGGCGCGGTCGGCAACTGCATCGACCGCATCCTCAGCGGCTACGTGGTAGACATGTTCAACTTCCTGTTCATGCGCTTCGCCGTGTTCAACCTGGCGGATATCTTCATCGTCGTCGCCGGCATCACGCTGTGCCTGCACGTCATCTTCTACCGGGGCGACGGCAGCGAGGAGGGCGAGCCCGCGCCGAAGAAGGCGCGCAAGTCCCGTCAGCACCCGGACGCCCCTGCGCGTGCGCACAAGCTGCATCTGCCCGCACGGAAACAGCAGCCCGCTGCGCCGGCTGCTGCGCCGAAAAAGTCCGCCGCGCAGCCCGTGTCCCCCGCCCCGGCGAAGGACGACCCGTTCGCGGCGTGGGATCGCGCGCCCGTGCAGGCGCAGCCGGTGACACCGGCAGCGCCGTCCGCGCCGAAAAAGACCCCGGCAGCGCCTGCCGCCCCCAAACCGGTGCAGGAAACGCCCAAGGCGGCTGCCCCCGCCGTCAAACCGGCGGACACAGCCCCGGACGACCCCCTGCTCGCCTATCTCAACAGCACGCCCGCCGCGCCGGCCGAACCGGAAGTCGCGGACAGCGACAAGGAAAAAGACACCGCCCCGGCGGACGGCGAGCACTATTCGCTCGACGACATTTTGGCGGAGTTTTCGGATTTCTAATGGAACAACGAACGATTCAAACACAGGAGAGCGCCGAGCGGATCGACGCTCTCCTCGCGCGCTCTTTGCCCGGGCTCACGCGCAGCGCCGCCCAGCGGCTGCTCGCGCAGGGCGCGGTGACAAAAGACGGCGCGCCCGTGAAGAAAAACTATAAGACCGCGCCGGGCGACACGTTTGTCGTCACGCTGCCGGACGCCGCTCCCTCGGAGCTGGTAGCGCAGGACCTGCCGCTGGACGTGGTGTATGAGGACGACGACCTCATCGTCGTCAACAAGCCGCGCGGCATGGTCGTGCACCCCGCGCCCGGCCACGAGGACGGCACGCTCGTCAACGCCCTGCTCGCCCACTGCGGCGACAGTCTCTCCGGCGTCGGCGGAGAGCGGCGGCCCGGCATCGTGCACCGCATCGACAAGGACACGTCCGGCCTGCTCGTCGCGGCGAAAAACGACTTTGCGCACCTCGCCCTCTCGGCGCAGCTGGCCGACCACACCATGGCCCGCACGTATGAGGCCGTCGTTTGCGGCAACCTGCGCGAGGATTCCGGCACGGTCGATGCGCCCATCGGCCGCCACCCGACGGATCGCAAGCGCATGGCCGTGACGCAAAAAAACGCCCGCCGCGCCGTCACGCACTGGTCGGTCATCGCACGCTACAACGGCTACACGCACATCCGCTGCGAGCTTGAGACCGGCCGCACGCACCAGATCCGCGTGCACATGGCGCACATCGGTCACCCTCTGCTCGGCGACCTGGTCTACGGCCACAAGCGGCCGGAAAAGGGCCTGAGCGGGCAGTGCCTGCACGCGCGGGCGCTGCGCTTTCTCCACCCGCGCACCGGCGAGCTCGTGACGTTCACCTGCCCCCTGCCGGACTATTTTCAGGACGTGCTGGCGCGCCTCGGCCCGCCGGTCGGCTAATCAGAAAGGAGCATTCCCATGCGCAGATCCGATCGAGAGATCACCGATTTTCAGGAGCTCATCACCGTCATGCGCGGGTGCGACGTCTGCCGCCTCGCCCTGCACGACGAACCGTATCCCTACATCCTGCCGCTGAACTTCGGCCTGGAGGTGGACGGCGAGACTGTCCGCCTGTACTTCCACGGCGCAAACACCGGCATGAAGTACGACCTCATTGCCAAAAATCCGAATGTCGCGTTCGAGATGGACCGCGGGCACGCGCTCATCCTCGACGATGAGCACGGCAACTGCACCATGACGTACGAGAGCGTCATCGGTCAGGGCCGCATCTCGGTCGTGCCGGACGCGGACAAGGAGCGCGCGCTGCGCGTGCTCATGGCGCAGTATCGTGCGCCGGACTTTCCGTATTCGAAGGCCGTCATTCCCGCGACGACCGTCCTGTGCCTGACTGTCGAGCACATGACCGGCAAGCGCCGCGCGAAAAAGCACGGCTGAATGCACCGCACATAACGAGCAAAAGAGCCCCCACAGGCACTGCCTGTGGGGGCTCTTTTTGTGATCCTGCTGCAGATCAGCGGATGAAATTGGTGAACTTGCGCGCTTCCGTCTCCGGGCGCGGGACACCGGCTGCATCGCCGGCTGCAATGCACTGCAGCAGCCAGAGCAAATTGCGCGCAAGCTGGCGCATGGTCTGCAGGCCCTCCTCGTCCTGCGCGACGTCCTCCGGGCGCGCGCCGTGCACCATCGGCCAGTACTGAGAGGACACGACTGGCATATTCGAGATCATCGGGTATTTGACCAGCTGATCGAGCGCGGCCGTCGTGCCCGCGCGGCGCGCCGAGACGACGCAGGCGCACGGCTTATTCGCCCAACTGCCGCCGGCATAGAACAGCCGGTCACAAAAAGCAGACATCGCGCCGGAAATCCCGGCATAGTGTACCGGGGAAGCGAGCACGAGCGCGTCCGCCGTCTCCATCGCGTCGATGGCATCGTTCACCAGCCCACCGCGCACGCAGCGGCCGGTCGCATTGCATCCACCGCAGGCGGTGCAGCCGCCCACCTGCTCGGCGCCAACGGTCAGGATCTGCGTTTCAGCGCCTGCCGCCTGAAGCACCTGCTCCATCTCATGCAGCGCCATATAAGTGCAGCCACGCGGGTGCGGGCTGCCGTTGATCATCAGAATTTTCAAAAAGATCACCTCGGCTCAAATCTTATCACAGACAGCAAAAAGCCGCAACCGAATGGTTGCGGCTTTGCATTCGACTGGAGCGGATCGCTCATAGTTCTATTATGGCTCCAGTTCAGATGTCATGGTAAAGTCCTGCGCGAAACGCGCTACAATCGCCTCTGCATCCTGAAGCTGCATCGGCTCTGCTGTTGTTGCAGCCGGCAGCAGTGTATTTGTCGTAATTCCAACGACGCCGAGCGACGTCAGCGCACCCGCAAGCTCCGCATCATTCACGGTATATGCCTCGACCTCCAGCCCGGCCTGCGCAGCAAGCTGCATCGACAGCCGGTTCACGGCGGTATGCAGCACATCCAAAAAGACGCGGTTTTGCCCTGTCTGCAGCGTTTTCGCCATCGCCACGGTCGTGCTGGCAAGTCCATTGCTCAGTAGTCCGACCTCCGCCTCCGGGTTCGCGGCTACCACATCTTGCAGCATCCGCAAATTCCATGTGAAGGAGATCCACACGACGCGATCCGTCATCCCCGCTTCCTCCACGAGCTGCATGAGCGTCTGCACCTGCTCCGTCGTCATGCTGGACTTCAGCTCGATATAGGGTGTCACATCCGCTTCCCGGCAGAACGCGATCCACTCCCGGAATGTGGGAATTCTGGTTCCCCGGTATGCCTCACCCGCCGCAAAGCCGAAATCATACTGAAGCAACTCCTCATATGTCATGAACCGGATCGACTTCACGCCAATGATTTTACTGCCGTCAGCATTGCGCGCTGTAGCGTTGATCGTGCTGTCATGGCACAAAACTGCCACGCCGTCCTTTGTGAAGTGGACGTCCGATTCCACGAACTGATAGCCAGCCTCCGCCGCCGCCGCAAAGGCCGGCATCGTATTTTCCGGTGCCTGCACATGATAACCCCTGTGCGCAACATAGCGAATCACGGGCATCTCCGGCTTAACCGGCGGCTGCGGCTCAACCGGCGGCTGCGGCTCGAGCGCATCTTCTAAAACCGCAAGCAGATTTTTGAAAATCTGTGCCGCCTCACAGCGACGAGCCGTCACGTTCGGAGCAAAATGATTATCGCCCATACCGTGGACGATCCCCGCGCTGCGGCACACATACACCGATTCCTTTGCCCACTCGGCAATCTGCGCATCATCCGCAAATTGCGCAGACGGTACGGTTTGGAGAGAAACGTCCTTCCAAACCAAATAACGGTGCACAATCATGCAGATTTCCTGACGACTGATGGCGCGTTCCGGTTCAAACACGGAATCCGAAACGCCTACAACGATTCCGCTGCGCGCAGCTCAGCCGACATAGCCCGCATAATAGGCGTCCTCCGGAACGTCCATAAAACCAGAGGCGCCAGCCTGTGTCGGGTCGATATTTTCCATCCGGCCAAGAACCGTCACAAACATACCGCGGGTCACAGATAGCTCCGGTGAAAAGGTGGTCGGAGATGTTCCCTGGAACAGTCCCTTCTCTGCGCAGGTCTGTACCGCAGGCGCGTACCATGCGTCCGCCGGTACATCTGCAAACCCAGCAAACGCAGCCGCCGGCACAGCGCCCAGCAGCAAAACCACCACAAGCAGCATGACCAGCTTAGACCAAAAATGTCTTCTCATAGCGCAGTCCCCCGTTTCTTGATTCTACCATCAGTATACTGACTTTTCAAAAAATGTCAAGAGAACTGCGCCCAAATCACCATGCAATAGACAGCAAAAAGCCGCAACCGAATGGTTGCGGCCTTTTGTGTTGGCATTGACCTATCTTCCCGGTCCGTCTCCAGACAAGTATTGTCGGCACTGGTGAGCTTAACTTCCGTGTTCGGAATGGGAACGGGTGGACCCTCACCGTTAAAAACACCAACTATGAACCCTCGTGGCACACCACAAGGGTGGTACACCATCAGGGACTCGAACCCTGGACACCCTGATTAAGAGTCAGGTGCTCTACCAGCTGAGCTAAAGGTGCAAATTGTGTTACGCACCCTGAAAACTGAACAAAGGAAGAAAAGTAGATGAACGAAAGGAAAC
>ERZ773113.305-NODE-305-length-26842-cov-5.859111_pt1 | contig 26842 bp, 43 predicted proteins | sample MGYA00580565_ERZ773113 | MGnify/ENA primary metagenome ERZ773113 (study PRJEB29015, sample SAMEA2737827) | human gut metagenome | biome: human gut; feature: human-associated habitat; material: faeces | place: China | collected 2012 ...
CAGAATGAGAATAGCCCTTATTACAGGCTTTCAAGCAAAGAAGCTGACTATGAGAATGATGTAACACTTGAAGTTATATATAGGGAAATGCTCAATATGCACAATGTTAAACCATTATATGTCTATGTATATCGTGATAAAGACAGAAACAGACCACAGAGCATAGCGTTTATAACGGATATAGATTGCAGTGAGGCAGACGACAGGGCATTTATGGACAAATACGATGTTGGGTTTCGTGATGGCGGACATATAAGGAAAATGACAATGCCTGAATTTATAGACAAATTTATAAGAAATTCCCATTGGAAAATGTTCTGATAGTGAATTTATGCGATGAAGAATTTTTTTGAAATTGCAGATACAGTAAAATAGCATATTTTAAAGATTAAAAAAAGCGGCTTGGAAAATCAGGCTGCTTTTTATTATGCTTCAATTGTCGATAGGAAAGAGAGTTCCTAAAGATAAGATAAAGGCTGTATAGCTGATAATCAATTTAAGTACCTGTTATAACAGGTAAGAATGGAGGATAGTGTGAAAAATAAGATTTTTCACACGCAGGATTTGTGCTTTGCACAAACTTGAGATGCGCTTAGAAGCAGCGCAAGAATGGAGGACATTATGGTAGTTAAATTAAACAATGGAGCAGTTAGAGAGATTAAAAAGGCAGAACCAATAGTTGAAAAAAGATTTACATTTAATGGAGATACACTGCGTATGGTAGCAAAGGCAAATAGCAGCAAAGAAGATATAACAGGTATTCTGTTTAAGTTAAAAGATGGCAGAGATGATGATATATCGGTATTTGCAGTAAATGAAGATGCTGTATTGGTCGGAAATCTTCAGTATAGTGAGGTGCAGAGAATTCTGGATATGCTTCTTACTAAAGGCTATGTAGATATTTCAGTGTATGACTATCAGCCAAAGACTTCTATTATTGCAGATACAGTATTTGATGAGGGAAAGTCCAAGCCTTATTGCCTTGACGGTTTTCATGCAACAACCAATATGGTTATACCTGGCATAGGTAATAATTTCTGTCTGACAACGGCTGACGTATTCAACACTATGGGTCGTGTCTGTGGACCAGCTGCAGATAATAATACTGAGGAGTTGATAGGCGGAAAGCCATCACATTCAGGAGAATATGACGAGGATATGCAAGATGATTTATCAGATGATGAATGGAAGGATTTCTAAGAGAACACTCACTAAGATGATAAAGGCATATTATATGTGTGCACAGAATGGCGTTGTATACAAAGGTTACACAGAATGGACAGGCGATAAATTATCATATGTAAGAAAATATATCTTATGTAAATGTGCTGATAGAAGAATTGACAGTAAAAATATTGATGAAGGCTGCGGTACAGATGAACTTGATATTGTGTGGCTGAATGACAGTCTGTTACTAATAGCTGAAAAAGATGCAGTAGTGCAGGGCAGAACGCTTAACAGGGCATTTTACAGACTTCTGTTGGTATTTTGTTGATAATGGAGATATTTTGATGCGTAACGATTTTAGAGAATACTGGTCAAATATGGATAGAACAAAATCTAATAAGAAAGTGAAAAGATTATCAGATGCACCAAATGACCCAAATGCATATATGTATGATGATGCGTATAAATTATTACAGTTAAATTGGAAAGCTAATTTAACAGGTTTTGATTTAGGATAGGAGGCTTTTATGTTTTATATAGACCACTATTGCGAGGATGGTAGAATTGCAGTAGCCGATTCAGATGATGGCGCTATTGATTTGATAACTAAGAAAGAGTTACAAGATTATATAAATCAAGGTATTCAGATTTTAACTTGGCAGGATGCTAAAGGTTTTGTTACAGCCAGAATGAATCATAATTGTAATTACTATTTATGGAGAAAGTTAAATAGAAATTGTAGTGAAGATGAGTTGATGGAATATTTTCAGAAGTATTCAAATTACACAGTGGTACATAATTCTCAGCAATTTGGGGTAGATTACAATGCTAGATGTCGTGTTTTCAAGTATAGTGAAACATCAAACTACTTCATAGTTGTTTTATTCTTAAAAGGTGGTTTTCCACTTATCATGAGAATTAATGATGAATATGAATGTATAGCTCAGGTAATTCAGACACCATGTATTTTTAAGAGTTATCCATCGTGTTCTGGATTTCTTATCAAGAATTTACTAAAACGTAAAAATATAGTTGAAGATTTTAATATTGTATCTGATGAGACTTATCTATTGTTTTATGATAGATATTCAGGTGATATTATTTTGTTCAACGAGTATACGTTTAACGTTACATATATTAAAGGGAAAGGAGTAGTTTTATGTTAGAGAGTAAAGACTTCTTAAAATTATATGATGATGTTTTTGACGAAACAGGTAAGATTAAAGCAGTCGGTAGAGAACATACAAAAGCTCTAATCGAGGCTTGTGAGCAATATTCTCAGGATATTGATTTTGGAAATAAATCTACTGGTTTTATGAATGTAGATAATATTAAACTTTTAAGAAATAAGCTTTTGCAGGGGTAGAGGTGATTGTATGTACTATATTACAAAAATAAGTCAAAAATATGTTTGGGTTAAAGATACAGATGATGGGGTAGTTGATAAGTTCGATAAATACGAGGCTTTAGCTCTTGAAAAACGAGGCATTAAGATTCATGGAATTTTTCATCATTTAGGAAAAATCCATTTTAGTGCTTATAATGACACAAGTGCAAAACTGCTTACAACGAGTATCGGAACACCTATCAGAGTTAGATTATCTAAGGCTTTAGACTATAAACAGACCTTATTTTTAGGTTCTCAGATTAAAGACGATAAAGAAGTATTTATGTTTTATGATGATTCTGGTGCAGATGGCTATTTTGCATTATCAGCCCAGTATTTATATAATAACGCAGGGGTAGTTCTTGATTTTAATAATAACGACCCGCAGAGAGTATCTACACTTACTAAGAGATTAAAGGATTCAGGAGGATTCTAATATGTCAAGTTTTGCAGTTTTTACTAAAGAGATTTTGCATAGCAATGAGGAGTATTTAAGACAGCCTAAAATGATTCAGGATATGTTACAAGTACACGCTAATTTGAGAGATTGTAAAGAGTTTAATCAACTACAGTCACCAATATTAACTGTAACTGGTGGATGTAATTATACTGAGCAAGACATTATACTTGGTTTGCAGATATTAAAGAGCAAAGGTTATTCTTCTTTTGTATTTGCAGAGAGTAGCACTTATTGCTTAAAGTTGTTACACGATATTTTACACACAGCGAGTAAGTACCAAGAGTGCCCATCTTGTAGTATAAGTGGTGCTTATGACAAAGAGATTACTACACGTTGGGGAGATAAACGTGTTATCTCAGGGGTAGTTATCAAGTTAACAGAGAAGAAAGCTGGAAGAAGTTTGCCAGGTAATGTGATACGTTAAGGAGGATTTATTATGTATTTTGTAAGTAACATTTCGGGAAATAGTGTTTTTATAACAGACACTTCAGATAATACAGTAGATGAATTTGGTAAAGATGAGATGAAGCAGGTTATGCTTCAAAATCCAGACTTAGTAGTAAAAGGGATAGGCATCTCAGCTACAAGTCCTAGAGAGTTTAAGTTTAAATTTGCAGTTTATGAACTTTCAGATATCGAGAAAGCAAGATTAGCTGGAGCAAAGCCACCCATTACTAAATTCTGTAGATTACCAGAAGATGCACAGGCAAGAAATCATTATTATTGTGGAAGTTGTAATTCAGTTTTACCTAATAATAAGCCAGTGAGATGTCCAAATTGTCATAAAGGTATTATCTATCCAAGTCAGAGTCCATCAGCAAACTTTATTACTGATATGACAGGTACTAGATATTTCTTTTCTAGTGTAAATGGTATTAGAAATATGCTTAAAGATAGGATGTTTAAGTATGCTTAATAATTACGAGGTTACTGAAGATGTACGAGAGTTTATATTAGGTGGTAAAGCAGATTTTACTATCTTGCAGGAGCGTACAGATAAAACTCCAGAACAGCAATATAAATATAGAGTTACTATACCGAAGGATGCTGAACCATCTACCACTCCAGTTTGGTACGTATCTGCTGAGTTAGATAATACAAATTCAGGAGTTGAGGTAGATGGTAAAAATCTTGAGTATCATGGGTATCTCAAACGGGATTTATCTTTTAATGTAGGTGCTAAAGGTATTGAAAATTATAATCAAAAGTCTATTAATGGACTTATTTGGGTATTAAGTCATTCAAAAAACTTACCAAGTGCTGTACATATTTATCATCATGGTAAATGTAGTGTATGTGGTAGAAAACTTACTGATGCAAAGAGTTTAAGATGTGGAGTTGGACCTACTTGTCGTAAGAGAGTAGGAATATCAGATTAAGGAGGTTTTGTATGTTTTATGTATCAAGAAGATTAGATGATACGCATTTTGGTGTCATAGATACTGAAGATGGTAAAGAAGATATATTTACTGCTTCAGAGTTACGAAAGCTTGATGACACTTACGAAATAAATGGGGTAGGAAATGAGGGCATTTGCCCAGTCAGAACTCCAAATGAAGTTCTTTCTATTTTAAGGAGTAATGATTTACATTTAGCAATAAGTGTAATGCCTTTTTACGAAGAGTTCGGAATAAAAATAAAGTCAAAACCTACTGGTGGAGAGATGACTTTCATACATCATCAATGTGTAAACTTATGGAGAACTGATGTAAACTCGTTCCGTCTAGATAATGGAACTTCAAAATCATCACGAAGTGGTTTAACAATAGATGATGTATTGATTTATTTCAGTCAGTATCAAGGTTGGACTATAGAAAGCGTTCAGAGAGGTAGGTATTAATGAAGAAACGATATTTAGCTATACTAAGTTGTACATTATTATTGACAGGCTGTTCTGTAGCAACACCATATGGAACTGCAAAGCTTACATTTGACTCTAGTGAGGTATCAGATAAAGTTGTATATACTGATGATAATGGTAAGTCAGTTACACTGAACACTGAGAGTCCTAAGGCATATATAGACCAGTTGTTAAGCTCAGTTGATTTACCACAAGGTTCGAGCTCAGGAGATTTAAAGAGTTTTGTGTATTCTGAATTAGATAAACTAGGTATTGATTTAGATAACTTAGACTTATCTGACGAGGAAACTGTATCTGAAGCTGAAGAAAGTATTAAAAATTCTCTTGAAGAACAAGGAGTAGATACCTCAGATTTGGATATTGATTTAGAAGCCTTAAAGGAGGAGCAGTAATGACTGTTTATGAACAGAGAGCTTTACAGTGGTGCGAACAATATGGGGTAGTTGAGTACAAGCTCAATAAAAATGTATTAGAATATAATATATCATATCCAGCTTATCTTGGTAATCCACACTATACAGTAAAGCATATTGTAAATTTGGATACAATGCAGGAAACAACTAAGCAGTTAAAGAGATATGACCCTAAAGGTGTTTATAATAGATAGGAGGCAAATATGTTTATTGTAAAGAAGCAATTTTATGATGGAGATGATATTCAGCATATGCTTTACTTCTTAAATGCTAATAGAAAGGCATTAGGGAAGTTTAAGAAAGCTATCAACGGATATAGTCGAGCAGATATAGATGCAATAATGTATGTAGTGTCTGAGAATTATACAGAAGCATTTGATAGTTTTGATTCAGCAGTAGGTGAGATATTTTTAAGAGAATTTGAAAACTGTTTCTTAAAGTTCCACAGTATTCCACAATATATTATCATTCAGTCTGTAGGTAGTAATTTTACAGTATTAGATTTATCTGATAATTCTAAAGAGGTTCTTACAGAAGCTGAACTAAATAAAGCAGTTTCTTTGGGGATTAGTGTAGGTGGTTATAATATTAAGTAAATAAGTTTGGAGGTAAAATACAATGGCAAAGAAAGAAAAAGCTCATATTATTGCGTGTCAAGGAGGAGTACCGAAGGGGTATGTTAAATCCGTTTCATATAGTAGAAATACATTTGAATTAACTCAGAATAAGATGGAGGCAAAGGGGTATGCCACAGCAGACCATATTCAAGGTGAGATTGATACCTTGACGAGAATGGGCTTTGCTTATGGATATACTTTTATGTATGATTAATTATCTAACCTCTGTTATTTGTAGTATCTATAAATAGCGGAGGTATTTTTATGAAAATTTTTAAGCGTTGTTTAGTTGGTGTAATAACTGTGGTTGCTTGTTTCTTCTATATGAGCTGGATTGAAAGCCTATGTAATGATTTTGATACAAGTCAAATACAAGCAATAGAAGGGGTAGTTATTGACTGTACAAATCTACCTAGTTCTAAGATTATTAAGGTGCATTATGAAAATAAGTCAGCACAATTCAACGTAGATAGTAGCTTTAGCATTTTAGGTAAAAATAATCCTATTAAGTTATATAAGTATAATAATCGAGTAGGCTTCTCAGAGAATATGCTTATAAGCGAGATATACCATCTTCCATTCTTATATTGTGGTATAATACTTATCATATGTGCAGGAGTAATGATAGTTATGTTTTTAGAAGGAACTTTTAAGCAATGAATGAGTATTACGAGGGTTATTTATTAGATGATATAGCTGTTTGGCAATTATCAGATGATATTAAAGAAGAACTTGATGCTTGCATATTTTTAGTTGATAATGCTTATAGCTTACGAGTAGTTGAAAGAAATACAGGTATTTCACGCTCTAAACTATCAAGATTTATCAATAATCAGCTAAAGAGTATATCTTTTGAACTTTGGCAATGTTGCAAGCATCAGTTATCAAGAAACAAAGTTAAGTATTTCAAAACTACTTATTACAGTTTTTAGCTTCAAAAGTGAGAATTTTCTAAACTATAAATTTACTTGCTAAAATAGGCAATAAATTTTAGTAAAATTGAGTATGTTTTAGCAAGTAATTTACTGTTGAAGTATAGGATTTACTTATGTATTTAAGTGGATATAAAAGTTTTGGTATTACTATTATATTTCAAATTTTGAAAGCTATTTGGGGTAGTATAAAGTTCGTTTCAAAGAAAAAGTTTAGTATTATTTTTATAGAGAGGAGCAGTTAAGTTGGCAAATCATTTATCATTAAGAATTTATCCAAATAAGGATTATGTTGTAAATGTAGTATCAGATATGAATTTAGCTAGTCATATTGAGTACAATAGGTTCTATAGACCGGGATGTATCCTTTATATAGATGGGGTACGCAAATCAGATGGTTGTTTGAAGAAGAGTTGCTTAAAAGAGTACGATGAGTATGCGAATGCTCTTGCACAGACTTTAGATCTAAGTTTAGCAAGAGAAACTACACCTTTTAGGTAATATACTCTTGACTTTTTATAAGTTTTATGTTATAATATACTTATAAATTGGAGGTTACAAAATATGGTAGATTTTGAAAACATTTGTGTTGAAAATGGAATTTTGACTGCCGATGCAGTTAATGCGAGATATGGTATCAAAGAGCATATCACTGCTAATATAGATGGCTCTTATCATAGTAGCTCCGATAATGAAATTGTCAAGGCTACTTGGGGAGTTGTTCTTGAAGCACGAAAGAAGAAAAAATATCCAAGTAAAACAACAATAGCTTGGTATTAAGGGGTAGCCTACTATGGTCGATTTTGAAGATATTGTTGTGAAAGATGAAGTTTTAACCGCTACGGCTATTAACTTAGATACAAGTAATAAAGAAAGTATTATAGCAAGAATAGATGGAAGTTTTCACAGTGGTTCTGATTGTGATATAGTTAAGGCTACTTGGAATATAATTGGAAGATATAAATGAAAGAAGTTCCCTAAAGAAACTAGTGTAGTTTGGTATTAGCTTTAAGTTTTTATATTTTGGACTCTTAGCTGAGATGGTTACAGCAGTCGGCTCATAACCGAAAGACCGATGGGTTCAAGTCCCTCAGAGTCCATTATGTTGTGAGTGCTAATTAGAGAAACTCTCTGAGGCAATAAATTGTAGGGCTGAGGCACTTCTATAGAGGTGTGGATTTACAGAATTTCTCAGTATTGTACTTGTGGAAGGGTACAGTTAGTAGCAAAGGGGTAGTTTATGAAGCTTATTATTTTAATAGGTTGTTCAGGAAGTGGTAAGACATATTTTGCAAATAATTTCTTGAAAAACCATCCAGATTGGGTAATTATTTCGTCTGATGATTTTAGATTAGAAAGAGATGGAAAAATAAATTTCTTACATAAACCAGTTAGTACATTTAATACGGTAGACGAGTTAGTATTAGATGCACTTAAAGATGGTAAAAATGTAATCTATGATGCTTGTAACTTAACAAGGTTTAGACGAGGTAGGTTATTTAGTAGGCTTTATAATTACAGGCGACATATCAAAGTCATAGGGGTAGTTTTCCACACAAGATTTAAGACTTGTGTAAAGCAGGATAAAAGTAAGTTAAGAAAGCATCACGTTGGTAAATATAATATTTTCTTAATGAAGATTTTATCTTATATGAATACCCCAAAAATGACTGAAGGTTTCAGCATTCTAACGACACCAAAATCATTACATAGTATTCTGAAATGATTAGTTTATAGGAAAAACTAATAAAACTCTAGCTATGAAAGTTGGATGAAACAATGGTATAGCACTGCATTTAATATCAACATCTAAGCGTCTTAGATAAGTTGGTATGTTCTCACAGTTTATTACATTTTGTAATACGAGAAAGTGCATTTTATGAGTAGGTATCCTAGCTGAAAGTAAAGATTTTCATAGTAGTAATCGAGAGTTAATGATGTAGTACCAAGAAGCGTTCGAGTTATTGGAGTCATACTTAGGCATCGAAGGATTTAGGAGGTTACTTGAGATATTGGGCTTTCGCCAAGCGGTAAGGCACAGGATTTTGATTCCTGCATTCATCAGTTCGAATCTGATAAGCCCAGTTAGTGCATTATTCAATACAGTTTTGTGTTCCCCTTAAAGAAAATATAGTAATGCACTGGTAGAAGTCACTTAAGTTAGTTGAGTGACTTCTATTTTGTATAAAAGGAGGGGTAGATGTGAAGATAAATGCGTTAGAAGTAGGTACTATTGTGACTATAAATGCAACGGATTTTGAGAAGAGTATAAGAATGGAAAGCGAAGTCTTATCAGTATCCGATGAAGATAAGACTTTCGTTACTGAAGCAGTTAAAGGTATGCATAAAGAAGCCTTTTGTATTTTAGATTTAATAACGGAAGAAAATATTCCGATTAACTTCATAAGTGTTCGAGTAAAATGTATAATGACAGCATTGATTAATGAGAAACCTTATTCTTGGGAAGATGTTAAAATTTTGAAATTAAAGTTACCTCAAGCAGGTAGTTGTCATATAGTATTATGCGATAACGATGTAGATACTTTCAATAGACGTGGAGAATATAGACAGTGGTTAGGTTATGATGCACTGTGTAAATTTGGCGATTCTCAAGTACCTAAAGACATATTGCTCAGGGATATGAGCCCATCAGGGGTAGGCTTTATATGTAGTGCAGATTATCAAATAGATGTCGGTTCTAAAGTTAGTATTCAATTTCGAGATGAAGTTAAAAACGACATTAGAAAAGAATATATATCTAAGTTATATACAGTAAGTGCTACTATTGTAAGATATGTACCAATGAATAATAATAAATTATTAGTTGGTTGCAAATTAGATAAAGAATATGATGAGATTACAAAGATGATTTTCTCAAAGCAGGGTAAGTTATTAGCAACTGCTAAGAGAGCTTCATATAAGAGAGACAGAGATGCTCTGTTGGCACAGGCTTTGAAAAAGGAGATGGAGAAAGATGAACAAAAAAATGCAGGAAAGAAGTAAATATTTATCTTATATTTTAAGACATAAACCAGAGGAAGTTAAAAGTAAACTTGATGAGTATGGTTGGTTACCAGTAAAAGACTTGTTAGAAAACTCTGATTTCACAGAGGAAGAATTAAGGGACATTGTACAGGAAGATACTAGATATGAATTTTCAGGTGATATGTCGATGATTAGGGCTTTTCATGGTCATTCTGTAAAAGGTATTAAATATCAGAATGAGGTTACAGAGCCAATTCCATTATATCATGGAACTTCTATTGAAAATTATAATAAGATTGTAAAGAGTCAGGCTATATTACCTATGTCAAGAGCACAAGTTCATATGTCTGCAAGTAAAGAGGATGCTGTACGAATTGCTAAAAGACATAAGGGTGATTCAGTTGTACTTGTTATTGATACTTATTCATTACTAAGTACTGGACATCATATCTATAAGTCTGAGGACAATGTATATCTTGTAGATAAGATTCCTTTAAGTTGTGTAGAAATGGTTTTAGACGCATAGATACTATTGACTTTTATAGCAGTTTGTGGTATAATAATAACATAAGGAGGATATCTTATGGAAAGTTTTGATGTTGACTTAGCTCTTAGATTAGCTTTAGACAGTAAAAAAGCTGAAGAGTCAGATAGTATGGTTTTATATGTAAGAAATCTAGGGGTAGTTAAGAAAAAATCTAGTCTTAAACATTTGTCTAGAGGTATGAAAAACATTAAAGTAGATTAGGAGGTTTAATTATGTTATCATTATTTGTGTCATCTATATTAGGTGCTAATATAGTTATATTAATTGCTACAGTAATTTCTTGTGTAAGGACTGTAAAAATTACTCATGCTACAGCAAAAACATGTAAAGAAATAACTCAGAGGTTAGACCATATTAAAAAGTTACGCTCTTAGGAGGTTTTATGTCAGTTTGGATTACCGGAGATTGTCATGGAAAATTTAATAGATTTACACGAAAGCAACGAGAAAAGCTTGATATAAAGTCAGATGATTATGTGATAATTTGCGGTGATGTAGGCTTACTTTGGACAGATGATAAGGAGTTTCAATATAATCTTGAGTTCTTTAAAACTATTCCATTTACTATTCTTTGGGTTGCAGGTAATCATGATAATTATAATATGATTGAGCAGTATCCTTTAAGTGATTGGCATGGTGGAAAAGTAAGACAAATCATACCTAATAAGGTTATATATCTTGAACGAGGTCAGATATATGATATTGAGGGTAAAACTTTCTTTTGTTTAGGTGGTGCAAGTAGTCATGATATAGAAGATGGTATTTTGGATAGAACTTCACCAGACTTTAAAGAAAAGTTAAAGTTGCTTAAACGATTAAAAAAGAAACATTATCGTATCTTAAATGAGTCTTGGTGGAGTCAGGAATTACCTAGTGAAGAAGAGTTAACTAAGGCATTACTCACGATACAAGTGGTAGGTAATAAGGTTGATTATGTAATAACTCATTGTTGCTCAAGTAGAGTTGAAGAGCTATTAGGATGTAAAAATCATGATAGATTAACTGATTTCTTTAATTATATTGATGTTTTTGTCGATTTTAAGCATTGGTATTTTGGACATTATCATCAGGATTGTGAGTTGTCAGATAAAAAGCATACAGTTGTCTATAAGGAATTTATAAAGGTGAAATAATATGCAGGAAATAAAGCCATGTCCATTCTGTGGTGGCAGTAATATAAAGTTTAGTTTTAAAGTTGCTAGTAGAAAACGTACAAGTGTTGTGTATCATGCTTGTATGTATTGTGATGATTGTAAAGCTAGTAGTCCTAGAGTTTTAGCACGTATAGTTGTTGAAAATTATAGATTACTAGATACTGGTGAGTCATTTAAGGAACAAGCATTAGAACTTTGGAATAAGAGGGTGATATAATGAATGTATACAAGAAAGTATTAGTAGAGTTAGAGAAGGAGCAGTCTTTTAAAGCTCAAATAAATAATTTGATTAAATTAGAGTATGAGACCGAGGATTATGAATTAAAGAAGCGAATAGTTAGTTGGTCTGATGTTTTGCATAATGCTGAGATTTTTAGGCAGAGAAAGCTACCTAATCATGCTAGAGAACTTTTAGCTCAACGAAGTCCTGTCAAGCAGGAATTGCGAGATTATTGTACTACATGCATTCAGTCACAGCAACCAGAATGGCAAATTTTAGCATTAAGATATGGATGGAGACCGATGAATTAGGAAGTTCTTTTTGAACTTCCTAATTTTTTATTGACTTTTTTTAAGAAATATGGTATAATTATTATAATAATAAATTTAGGAGGTATATTATGAGATTATCAAAAATGAAAGTTACCTGTGATTTTTCTATTTCGTTACGGTCAAAATTGTATCCAAAACAAGTTGTAGTAATAGAATATGTAGAAAGTACTGATTTATCTAATATTTACTATAAGAAGCATAAAGCAGTACTTGAGATTACAACTGATACTGAATGGTCTTATCATGATAACCCACACAAAATGGGTAGTTTTAGTGACCAGAGGCTTACTGACGCTCTTGCTTCATTTGAGCAGATTGAGGGTACTAATAAGGCTGTCGATTATACATTTAATGTTGAAGAGACTGAAGTTTGTGAAGCTACTAATGTAGAAGAGTATTTTAAGATGTTAGAAGATTCAGGTTGGAAGAGAGATGAGGACATTCTTAAACCAGCTTGGCAAATTAGAGCTGAGAAAGCTGGATGGACAGCACCAAAGAAAGGTTAATTATGTTATATAGTTGGAAAGATATTAATGAGCATTTTAAGGTTGGAGATACTGTGTATGCTTGTGCTTATAAGTATAATAAAGATAAAGAAGGTAGACAGTATTTTCAGAAGCCTATATTAGGTAAGTTAGTATTAGGTAGAACTGAGGCAGAAGGAGAGTTCTACTTAAGAACTGAAAGAAAAATTGAGCCACACTATTTTGTTCCTTTTAAGAAAAATGGTAAAGATTTAGTTTGGTCTAAGGTTGTATCTGTCTATTCAAGGTACTTCACTACAGATGAAGAGGAGTCTAAAAGGTTTTATAATGATTTAATTAAGAAACAGATTACTTGGCATGAGTCAGAAATAGATAAGTTAAAGGAGGATTTATTATGAGTAAAACAGGGGTAGTTGCTGATACACCTGTATGGTGCAGTGCAGGTTATTATAAATCAGCTAGAGATATCAGTACAGAAAAGGATAAATTTCTAACTGACTCTTTTAATATAAAAGATAACATATATTGTATACAACGTGGTAGAATGGTTAGAGTAGATGAGGCAAAATTAATCAAAGTTATATATAAAAAAGAGAGTAAGTTCGAGTCACAGCAGCAGACTACGGAAGTAGTTTGTGCAGAGGATACTGAATTTCTTGTAAGTTTTGAAAATAGTCATCAGCCTTACTATAGTAATGATACATTATATTTTACTAAGGCTAAGGATTTAAAAGTGGGTACAAGACTTTGGGCAGAAGATTTATGTTTAACTGTTGAGAAATTAGAGCCTTTAAGTTCAGTTGGAACAGTATATAGTTTTAGTCCAGAAGATAGTGACTGTGAGGTATTTACAATAGAGTTTGGTGCTTTTGTAAAAGTTTACAATTAAAAGCAACTAGACGACATTGAATATGCTTTCACTGTAAAAGGCGGAGGCTGGAGCTACATTCATGAGTTATTTATTATCTGCAAAGATGGTACTGTAGTATTAGCCAGAGAGTTTAATGACTCTAATATATTGAATTACACTGAGGGTTTCAGGTTCAATTATAAAGACTCAGGGGTAGATGAAGATACTACAGCTATCTCAATTTGTAATGGTAAGAAGACATATCTTAGTTCTATCTTAAATGGTAAAGAACCTAAATTTGAGGAGCATAGTAAGGGACATTTTGTTTTTGATGCACCAGCATATACTATGTACAAGGTAACAAATGGGGTAGTTAAGAAGTTATTTTCTACTGAAGATGTTAATAGCTGTAAGGCTATGAAGTATATAGAGACTTTGTGTAGTGTATTAAGAAGATGAGACTGGTTATCAGCAGAAAGGAAATATTATTATGAAAAAGAAAATTTGTGGAGTTGTATTAGTATTAGCGTTAGGTCTTGGAATGTCAGGATGTGCTTCTTGGAATAGAATGGTAACAGACATGAAAAGTGATATAAATAATGGTATGCAGAGAACGATTAATGTATACACAGCAGATGGTAAAAAGCTTGCAACCTATGAAGGAAAAATTGACATTGAAACCAATGATGGTGGATATGTTAAGTTTGATTATAAAGGTAAGAGATACATGTACTACAATTGCTTTGTAGAAAGCATTGCAGATATTGATTAATCAGTAAAGGAGAAAATAATTATCGATTTAATATCACACTGATTTATAATTCAGATGAATGAAGAATAGAGTATAGGAGGATTTATGCTAGAGTTAAAAGGAAAATATAATAGTTGTAAGGTTTTTACAGATAATATTGATAGTGCAACTATAAGTCAGTTAACAAATCTACTTAATCAGGAGTTTGTTTCTGACAGTCAGGTTCGAATTATGTCAGATTGTCATAGCGGGAAGGGATGTGTAATTGGTACTACAATGACCATTACAAATAAGATAGTTCCTAACTTGGTGGGAGTAGATATAGGATGTGGAATGAGAGCTGTTAAACTTGCTAATAAACATTTAGATTTACCTAACCTTGATAGTGTAATCCATAAGTATGTTCCAGCAGGTTTTGAGATACATGAAGAAGCTATAGCCACATCAGGGGTAGCTGATATTTTAGCATCAGTAAATGTAGATAGAGCTTTTAAGTCACTTGGTACTCTTGGGGGAGGAAATCATTTTATTGAAGTAGATATTGATAAAAATGGTGATTATTGGCTTGTAATTCATACAGGTTCGAGACACCTTGGTATAGAGGTTTGTGATTATTATCAGAATCTAGCTTATGAGAATCTTAAGTTAAAAGCACATAATGGTAAGACTATTAAGGATTTAACGAAAGAGCTTGTAGCTGAGTATACAAATGCAGGTAGAAAGAAGGAAATTAGTAAGGCACTTACTAAATTGCGTAGCGATTATAAAGCAACTCATGTCACTGTTCCTTTTGAACTTGCATATTTAGAAGGTCAGGCAATGCAGGATTATTTACACGATATGAAACTTGCACAGGAACATGCAAAAATCAATCGTGAGACTATTGCAAAGCAGATTTTGAAGTATGCAAAGTTAACAGAAGTAGAAAGCTTTGATACCATCCATAATTATATTGATGTTGACAATATGATTTTGCGTAAAGGTTCAATATCGGCACAAGCAGGGGAGAAAGTTATTATTCCTATGAATATGCGTGACGGTTCTTTAATTTGTGTAGGTAAGGGTAATGAAGATTGGAATTACTCAGCACCACATGGAGCAGGTCGCATCTTATCTCGTAGTAAGGCTAAAGATACTATATCTATGACTGAATATCAGGAGAGTATGAAAGGTATTTATACTACTTCAGTTAATATGGGTACTATTGATGAAAGCCCTATGGCTTACAAACCTATTGAGGAAATTATGAAGAATATCGAGGATACTGTAGAGATTGTCGATGTAATTAAGCCAGTATATAATTTTAAGGCAGGTGAGTAATACGAGAGCGAGAGCATTTTATATAAGGGTTTTGATAAAATAGTTAAGATTTTACCTAATCATATAAGAAAAATGTCTTATTGCTTTTGTTTTGACTCTACGAAGATTGAAGTTCCTAAGATTCAGTGATATAGAAAGATTAATGAGAGTGATAATTTTGAATTCTTTAATATTAAATATCTAGTTGGTACGAGGGATAGTTCCAAACTTCAATAAAGAGTATTTTAATTCATTGATAAGTTTAGCCTAATAATATTAAAAGTTTTAAATCAGAGGTAGGTGTATTATCTATCTCTGATTTTTCATTATATTATATAAATAAATTTGGAGGTATTATTATGTTACAAGTTCCATTTAGCTTTAGACCTTTAGAGGTTCTAGGTATTATAGGACAAGCTACAAGTAGTCAGGATAGACTGCATTTATATGAATTAGCACCAAGATACAGTAATAGATTTATTTTAGGCTATGTACCAAGATTAGAGAATGCTCAAGTTTGGTTTAAAAAGCATAATATTGTTATAGCAGATGCGAAGGGTGTTATTAGAGATAATATTATACATGATTTTATTCCAGACCCAGAATTATCAGGGGTAGATTTTCAGAATATGCTAAATGCTTTAAAGCAGTCATATAAATTACAATCTACTGATAAGGCATATATTTGCTATGCAGTCGATTTAGTTAATTCGATTATTTATTTTGAAGCTTTTGAAGCAGTTGATTTGAAGGGAGCAAGAAATACTGCATGTACTTATTTATCAAATACTTTAGGTGAGAAAGTTCTTGTTAAGAATTTACAGTTGAACGCAAATAAGAATTCTAAAGTTGCACATGCAAATAATTTAGCTAATGCATATATAGGACGATTAAATGAAATGAATAAGTATGGTACATATAGTAAATACCTTGTTGGTTGTGTAAAGTTATCAAGTGATCTTATTCACACTCAAATTTTAGATGACTGGGTTTATCAATGCTATTAATTTTTATAGTCAATAAATTATAAAAGTTGCTATTGACATTTTTTGAGTTATATGCTATAATTAATTATAAAATAAATTGAAAGGAAAATGAGAATGATGCAAAACTTAAATCTTATGCATTCAGAATATGATTCTTTTAGCTTCGATAGTTATATTATCGAGGCTTATTGTAGTGCATAAAGATTTGAGGAAAGCTAAATTTCATTTGACTTAGTTTATAAAGCCATTTTGAGGTTAGTTCCTCAAGATGGTTTATTTTATTGCTCAGGAGGATTTTATATGAGTAGTAATGATTCCAGTGATTCAGATGAATATTTTATTCATGCTTACTCAGGGGTAGGCTTAGTTAAGGTTACCCATTTTTAGTTATGAAAATAAATATAAATTTCTTTTGAAAAAGTGTTGACAAATTATTTGGTTCATGGTATTATATAATTGTTCCAAAGGACATGGAACTTAAATAATTACATTTGGAGGGTATCTTGTGAATAGAGATGATGTGTATAACGAATTAAATGGTCTTTCTATTGAGGAGTTAGTTGCAAAATATAGTAAAGGTCAGTTACAATCATTTTATAAAGTTTTGTTTGATATTCAGCCTATGAATTCTTCTAGTAAGATAGATTTAGCTTATGCTTGTTGGAATTTCATAGCAGATGATAAACGCACAAGAGACTTATGTAAAAATTTAATATAATATGGGCGGTTTGACAAGTGGTTTAAGTCATTAGACTTTCTATCTAATATTCGAGGGTTCGAATCCCTCACCGTCTATTTTGCTTGGGTATATGCTTGAGTTCAGCTTCAAGCGTTTAATATCGGGGTGTATACCTAGAGGCGAGGGCAACAGACTGTAAATCTGCCACATTAGAAACACCGTAGGTTCGACTCCTACCACCCCGACTTTATATTTTTATGGCTCATTCGCCTAGTAGGTTATGGCACTTGCCTGTCACGCAAGCATAAGGTGGGTTCAAATCCCACATGAGTCGCTTATTTAATTATTAAGAAAGGAAGTGGTAAATATGTTTAGTGACTTTAAGATTGAAATAAAATTTACCATGCTCTCGTAGCTCAGATGGTAGAGCACTTGATTGAAGCTCAAGGTGTCGAAAGCTCGAAACTTTCCGAGAGCACTCTGGAGTGTTGGCTCAATTGGTACAGCAACGGTCTTGAAAACCGTCATGTCGTGTAAATCCACGCTATTAGGGTTCGACTCCCTAACACTCCGCTATACAGTTCTAAAGACAACTTTTGTGAGGGAATTGCAAAATGCGTAATTACTAGGGGTAGTTAGATTAGAATTGTAGTTTATATGCAGTGTTGACAGAGATGGTAATGTAGTGACCTGCTAAGTCATCGTCATCGTTAGTTCGATGCGTAGGTTCGAGTCCTACACACTGCGTTTATAGCCTATTGGACAAGTGGTCGAAGTCGTCACCATCTCAAGGTGGAGTCGAGAGTTCAATTCTCTCATAGGCTATTGTGTTAGTAGCTTAGTAGGTTTAAAGCATCAGATTGTGGCTCTGAAGAGCGTGAGTTCGAACCTCACCTAACACATTATAGCTATATAGCTCAGTTGGCTAGAGCAGGTTCTTCATACGGACAAGGTCACTGGTTCAAGTCCAGTTATAGCTATTTAATATATGGCTCTGTAGTTCAGTTGGTTAGAACGCTACCCTGTCACGGTAGAGGTCGAGGGTTCGAACCCCTCTAGAGTCGCTAGGTACATTTTAATAATCTTGTAGGGTTGCAACAGACGGTTGTGTGAACTGACTCAGTCTTTGACTGGTATGTGAAGAAGTCCCGAAAAAGTGGCACTAATGTGGTTGAAAAATCGCACCTATGGGGAAAATGCTCAATGTACCTATTTTTATGCAAACTTAGCTCAGTAGGTTAGAGCACTTGTCTGATAAGCAAGAGGTCATCTGTTCGAGTCAGATAGTTTGCATTTTTTACCAGTTATGAAAATTAGGAGTTGTCTTATAAGTCTTAAAATAAATATTGTTCTTATTACAAATTTTATTTTAAGGAGGATATTGTCATGAATAAGACAGAGTTAGTTGGAGCAGTTGCAGATAGAGCAGGTATTTCAGTTGCTTCAGCAGAGAAAGCAATTAAGGCATTCACAGGGGTAGTTTCTGATGCACTTACTTCGTGTGATAGAGTACAGCTTGTCGGATTTGGTACTTTTGAGACTGTTGAGAGAGTAGAGAGAAAAGGTCACAATCCTAAGACTAAGGAAGAGATTACTATCCCAGCAAGTACATCTGTAAAGTTTAAGGCAGGAAAAGCATTGAAAGATGCTGTTAATGCATAAAACCGTTGTCAAAAATAGCCTATAGACCTCAGTTAGAGGTTTACGATAGTGCAAAGCAAATGGTATAAGTTCAGCGTAATGGCTATACGAGACTTAGAGAGTATGCTAAGCCAGTTGGTTTACGCAACGGTCACCAACACTTAGGGGTAGCTGTTAAGTTACCTCTATTTTATTATATAGGAGGTTAAATGATGGAAAAGCAGTTAAGAGATTTAATTAAGAAGGCAATGATTGAGAAAGATAAGTTAGCTCAGTTGACATATAAGAGTATTCTTGAAAATGCTCAGAAGCTTGCTAAAGAGAAAAAGGAAGATGTAAATGATTCATATATTATTTCAGCAGCTAAGAAGGAAATCAAACAGTTAGAGGATTTACTTAAGTACTGTGAAGAGGGTTCTGAGAAGTTTAATGAAACAAAGGTTAAGATTGATTTAGCTGAGGGTATTTTACCAAGGATGACTTCTAAGGAAGATATTATGAATTATTTAGTATCTGAGAATGTAGAGAAAAATATGGGTGCTTGTATGAAGGCTTTAAAGTCAAGATTTAAGGATAGTCTTGATGGCAGATTAGCTTCAGGGGTAGTTAAGGAGTATATCGGTGCTTAGAAAGTATTTATCCTTATATACAGGTATAAGTTTAGTAACATATTTAGGTTTTTATCTGTTTTATAATGGAGATATTTTAGGCAGTTGGTTTGGCTTTTTGATGTTATTAATATCATTAATAATGCCATTTGGTCTCATATTGATGTTTTTCTTAGAAAGAAACTATAGTCTAAAGCAAAGATTTATTACTTGTGCTTTATGTTTTATTGTTTCTTTGTTGATATTTTATTTTACACAGAGCACAGATTACTTGGAGCATAATTCAGAGAGTTTATCTGAAGGTCTAGGTTTTGCTTTGGTTTATGTTTTCTTTGTTTTTTACATCAATATAGGATTACCAGTTATTATGCTTTTAGGTGCAGTGCTTAAAAGTATAATATTTATAATTAAGGAGAAAAGAAAAAATGGAGATACACAATCTGTTAGCAGGCTACATTAAAGTAAATTTACTTGGTAGAAGCTTCGCAGTTCAGTTACCATATAGAGTTTTATCTGTAAAAGCTATTAAGGATATTGATGAAGATGGTCATATGACGGCTATTTGTACTATGGATAACGGTTGTGACTATGTAAGGTATATTGATTTGTCAGAAGTACTAGCACTCTTAGGGGTAGATAGAATTGCTTTTACAAGAGTTGTTCTTGTTATGTAGAATTTAGGCATCATCTTATGAAGGTGGTGCTTTTTTCAACTTCTTTTTGAATGCAATATATAATTTTTATAAACTTTTGTTTTTAAAGGAGAGGTTTGAGTAGATGAGTGAAGAAAAGAAGTCCAAGAAGGACAAAAATAAATTAAGCTGGCGACAGCAAAAGAAGAGACATCGCCTATATTATAAGGTTATTCATCAGAGTCCAAGACCACACGCTTTTATTTATGGTATGGAAGTATTTTTTGCTATTATCATTGAGATTTTTCGTGTAGCTTTGGTATTTTTAAGAAATCTTATAGTAATAGGGGTAGTTCTAGGTGGTATCGCAGCCGTAGTTTTATTCTTTAAGGTTTATCCAACATTTGAGGAGTGGAATAGCTATGCTGAACGAGTTGCTACTTCAATCAATAAGGAAGATTTCAGTATCAATGAGTCCAGTCAAATATTTGGTTCAAGTGGTGAGTTATTAGCAACAGTTAAAGAAGATGCAGATACATCATATCTTGAATACAATGATATACCACAATATGCAATAGATGCTTTTGTAGCAGTAGAAGATAGGTCTTTTTGGACTAATCCCGGTTATGATGTTAAAGGTATTGCTTCAGCACTGATTAGTTCTGCAAAATCAGGAGATGATGCACGTGGTGCTTCAACAATCACTCAGCAGTTAGTCAAGAATGTATATTTAACTAATGAAAGAAGTATTGAACGTAAAGCTAAGGAGATACTTATCTCAAGAGCCATTACAAAGCAGTTCTCAAAACGAGAAATTATGGAATTTTATGTAAATGATATTTGTTATGCTAATGGAATATATGGTTTAGCAGGGGCATCTAAGGCATATTTCAATAAAGATGTTAAAGAGTTAAGTCTTTCACAAATTGCTTATTTATGTGCAATACCTAATCGACCTAGTTATTATGACCCATACAAGAACCAAGATAACGCTTTAGAGCGTAGGAATAAAATCTTAGAAGATATGTGTGAGTGTGGTTATATTACTAGAGCTCAGATGGTAAAAGCCAAAGCTGAGAAGATTGTAATTGAAAGACCTACACAAGCATTTAATAACTATGAAACAACTTTTGCAGTTGATTGTGCCATCAAGTATTTAATGAAGCTTGATGGCTTCAATTTTAAGTATGAATTTGAAGATGATGACTCCTACAAGTCATATCATGAAGAGTACAATGAAGAATATGCAGAAATGCGACATAAGTTATATACTGGTGGTTATAAAGTTTATACAACTTTAGATAGTGAGGTATGTAATAACTTACAAGCTGTTCTTGATGAACATTTAGCGTTTGATACGTCAACAAATGAGGAAACTGGCATATATGAGTTGCAAGGTGCAATTACTTGTATTGATAATAAAACCGGTAAAGTAATAGGGGTAGTTGGAGGACGAAGTCAAGAGATGGACTCACAAACATATAGCTTTAATAGAGCATATCAGAGTTATCGTCAGCCAGGTAGTACATTTAAACCTATTGCAGTTTATACACCAGCTATGATGAGTGAGTATAATTACACACCAGATACTATTGTACATAATATAGATGTCACACAAGCAAAGAAGAAAGGCACCAAAGTACAAGAGTTAAGTGGTGCAGCAATGACATTACGAAGTGCTGTGGAAAATTCAAAAAATGGTGTAGCTTGGCAGGTATTTGATAAGATTACACCTAAATATGGTATGAGTTTTGTAACAGCAATGCAGTTTTCAAATATCTGTAAAGATGATTATTATGATAGTTCAGCTCTTGGTGGTTTAACCTACGGAGCAACTACTGTAGAAATGGCTAGTGCTTTTGCAACATTGGCAAATCACGGCGACTTTAGAGAGCCTACTTGTATCAGTTCTATCCTAGATAATAAAGGTAAGGAAATCTATGTGGAATATGATTCCAAAGAGATTTATACTGATAAAGCAGCAGATGATATGGTAGACATTCTTGAAGGTGTTTTAACAAGTGGAACTGGTGCAAAGTTAAAATGGGGTAGTTCTTCTGATATTCAGGCTTTTGCTAAAACAGGTACAACAAATGATAGTAAAGATGGTTGGTTATGTGGTGCAACACCTTACTACACCATATCAGTTTGGGTAGGCTATGACCAACCTAAGACATTGAGTAATCTTTATGGTGCTACATATCCCGGTCAGATTTGGAAAGATAGTATGTTAAGTGTTATAGATGGTCTTGAGGCTAAAGAGTTTGAGCGAAATGAAGATGATGAGTCTTATAAAGACAGTGATAAGAAGAAAGAAACTTCTCAGGGGTACTATTCTTATTTAGAGGGTAGAGATGATAATGAAGTCCTTTCTGATGGTTATACAGTTGCCGATTATCGCAATGATAGAGTTATCGGTGAAGATGTCCAGAAAGTAATTGATAGCATAAATAATCTTGATATGTCTATCTCAGGAGCATCTGATCAGCTTGAGCAACTCTATGCGAAGGGAAAGAGCATAATTGATACAATATACAGCCGTAAATATACAAGCGAGATGACTGGAAAGTTAGACAGTGCCTACAACTCAAAGAAATAATATATTTAGAGTCAAGTGTTTTCTTCAGGATTCACTTGGCTCTTTTTATAATATAGTTATAAATTTGTAACATATCAACTAACTAAAATTCAAGAGGGAAATATTATGGAAAATAGGTTAGTTGAAGATAACTTAAGATTAGTTCATTTTGTAGTACGCAAATTTGTGGATTTACCTAAAGAGACCTATGAAGATTATTTTCAAGAAGGCTGTGTTTATTTAACATTAGCAGCAGAAAGGTTTGATGCATCAAAAGGTTTTGCTTTTTCTACTTTCGCAGCTAGTTATATTTATAACGGTATCAGACGTTATAGAAGAGAATGTAATGATGATTTTAATGGCATTAAAGTTGGTAGAGGTCTTAGAGATAAGATGTCCAAATTAAGCTATGTTGCTTATAATAATGGCTTAGATTTAGAGTCAAAGGAGGATAAGGCTTTAATTCTCGATTATTTAGGGGTAGATGATTTTGAAATACCATCAGTATCTAGTTTAGATATAGAGATTAAAGGCAAAGATGACAGTACTGCATCTCAGTATGAAGTAATACCAGATGTTAGTAGACCTTTCACAGATGATATTTTTGATTGTGATTTACAGGCTTATTTAAATTTTATAAAGCCTAAAGTTAGTGATAAGGTATATGAGATTATAAGTTTTTCTTTACTAGAGTACCTAACTACGGGTATAACTTACACGCAAAAGGAGTTAGCTAAATTACTTGATGTTTCGCAATCTTATGTATCAAGAGCACAAACTAAAGGTTTACAACTATGGAAGGAGTTTTTTGATTAAAATGCGATATATAGCCGAGTATAACTTAGGTAAATGGTTACTTGTGAATACAGCTGATGCTTCAGCAAAGTGGTATTCTACAAATTACATCTTGCAGTTAAGTAAAACACATAAAATAAATGGTGTAGTTAACGGTTCTGTTATGTTAGCTGATAAGGATAAATTGAGTATTTATTTAAGAAATATGTTAAAACCTACAGATTATTCATTTTATTTAAAGCCTAATTGGTTTTATTATATTGATTATGTTTCTGCGTTAGGTCTTTACAGTTTAAGAGAATATTATGAGAATGGATTACCTAGTGTAGACTACAGATTTCAATATGTTGATAGAATACTTAAAACTCTCAGGGGTAGTCAGATTTATAATCTAATAGGTTCTAAATCTATTGTTAAGGGATTACAAACTTACTATATAATATCAAGTCAAAATACTTTAATACCTTTAGGAAATTATGTACAAGACCAGTTTCAACGGTTAAATTTAACTGTAAATACACAGGTACTTTATACAAAAGGTAATTCAGTCTATGTACCAGTGCTATCAGATGATAGATATTGTGTAATCAATACACAAAATAATAGTACAAGATTTGTTAAAAATATTCCAAGTGGGTGTATGAGATTATATTGACAATTTTGGATAATTATGGTATAATTATATAAAATAAATTGAAAGGAAAGTAAATCTAATGCAAGCAGTTGTTAAGATGGCAAATTTGAATAACACATTACATACAAGCAATTTAGTTCTCAAACCAAATTGCTTAGTTTGCGTTATTTGAATATTGTATCATCTGACTGATTGAATTTAAGATTTGTTTCGTATAGAGCCTATCTGAGAAATCAGGTAGGTTTTTTGTTGTTTAGGTCAGGTGATATTGGGGTAGCTTAATATCGTCAAAGACCTAAGTCACAACTTTAGTGGCTTTATTAACTATGCTTTTTTAATTCGTGAAAATTCTATTGAATTTTCTTTAAACTTTTCTCAAAAAAGTATTGACAAATTAAAATATACATGGTATTATATATTTGTACTTGAGGGAAACATCTAGTACACAACTAAATACTTTCAAATATGTATCTATTTCCGAGGCTTTATAGCTTAGGTTATAAAGCCTTAATGAGTGTGTAGCTCAGTAGGAAGAGCACTTGACTTTTAATCAAGTTGTCGTGGGTTCGAACCCCATCACACTCATTAAAACACCAGACCAACGGTGATGTTGGATAGAAGCAATAAATAACTGAAGACCGTTTCATTAGCGGAGTCGTTAGTTTCTCGGAGGCTAATTAGGGATTAAATACCGAGTTTACATTTACTGTAAAGCAGATGTTCATTTATTGTGGAAGACCGTTTCATTAGCGGATAGCATAGTTTTCTGGAGTCTATGCTTTCAAATAAGATACTTTATAAGTGCAGAACAGGAGCACTCCTTAATAGGATAATAAACCTCGCTCTAAGAATGATGGATAGATTTAGACCATTCCAAATAATATAAAGTCACTTTTTTATTCTCACATAGCTCAGTTGGTAGAGCGTCTGACTGTTAATCAGAATGTCGTAGGTCCGAGTCCTACTGTGAGAGCTTGCCCAGATGTAGATGCGAACTTTCTTCTAAGTAGGTCGCACTACTTAGGTAGAATGCTACTGAAGGGCGAATAAAGTTATCATTGGGGTAGCAAGATTTTATATAAGCACCTATGGTGGAACAGGCAGACACGTAGAACTTAAAATTCTATTCCCTATGGAGTACGAGTTCGACTCTCGTTAGGTGCATTTTTAGATATAACTCATATTTGAGTATCGTCAAAGCGGAGAGGAAAATGTGCAAATAAGACCTCTATACGATTGTAATATATCTAAGAAATTTGCCGATATAGCACAATGGTAGTGCGATTGCCTTGTAAGCAATAGGTTGTTGGTTCGAGTCCGACTATCGGCTTTCACTAAGCAGAGTTCAAAGTACAAGAATGAGTTTAGGGTTATATTTCACATCAGATTTATAACTATGCTGTTGAGGATACAGTCGAGGTTAAAGAGCGTTAGTGACTAGTGGCGGTGTTGTACTTCGTAAGGAGAGTACGTTAAGCTAATGATACACGGTTATGTTTGGGATGCAGAGAGCTGAACTCAGAAGGCAAGACATAACATTAAGTAAAGCATCTTAGGATGGCAACCTCAGTGATGAGAAATAGCTGTTGACTTATATTGGTGTCATAGCCAATATAAGTATTAGGGTTACAAGATTTGCGATTCCTAGCTTTTAGGCTGAATATCGGAGAATATAACCAATGGTGTTGACGATAAATGGGTAAATTCACACTCGTAATGGTGGTCTGTACGTAAGCAGACGGTCTTGTTAAGCAAATTGAGTATTAAGTGGATAAGAAAGATTTGTGTAGTCAAGTGGCAGTATACCAAATAGCTGTCTAGGTAAGTGTACATATATCCTAGTTAAACTTTATCGGAGTGTAGGTCAGTTTGGTAGACCGCTTGATTTGGGTTCAAGAAGTCGCAAGTTCGAATCTTGTCACTCCGATTTGCAGGTTGTTCCTGCTAGTGTCTTTGGACAGATACTTAGTCATCAAGGGGTAGAAATATCCCTTGTGACACCTCCAGTTTAATATATAATTATCCGTAGGCAATCAACTACGCAGACTAAATCTGATAAAGTCGTAATGAGAATAGGCTCATTTAGTACAGAGAAAGATAATTGTTTTTAATAAACGCACTTGTGGTGGAATAGGCAGACACGCAAGACTCAAAATCTTGTTCGAGAGAGTATGGGTTCGACTCCCATCAGGTGCATTAAGCTAGTTTTACTAGCTGAGTTCGTATCGTGCGGTACTCTAAACAAGTCAGTGCGATGCGAATATAAGCCCTTTTGGTGGAATGGTAGACACGCTAGTCTTAGGAACTAGTTCCTTATGGAGTATGGGTTCGACCCCCATAGAGGGCATTCACCTTAGCTCAAGTATAATAAGTCCTAATAAGTAGGTATAATGACGATTGTATTGAAAGTTTAGAATAGTTGTATAGCTTGCTAATTCCTTGACTATAGCAGGGGTAGTTTGTAGAGCAGCCCTATATTGTGGGGTAGTATTCAGTAGAAGTCTGAAGGTATAAGGATAGGCTTGGCAACCATAAAGATAAGGCTTGTAGTCACAGAAAACATTTGTACATTTCGATATAATGTGACTGAAAAGGTGTAGTAGAGAAGAGTATCTTGCCAGTTTTATTACTGGAGAACGTGAGTAGTAACGCCCCACCTGCATCGAAGAGAAATGTATATGCTTTATTAGCTCAGTTGGTAGAGCAGTAGACTCTTAATCTATTTGTCTAGGGTTCGAATCCCTAATGACGCATTCGGAGGTTGGTATCTCCGAGACGAAATCTTCTGCTAAAGAGTATCACAGAAATGTGATACTCTTTTTGATTTACT
>ERZ773113.308-NODE-308-length-26705-cov-4.418724_pt1 | contig 26705 bp, 23 predicted proteins | sample MGYA00580565_ERZ773113 | MGnify/ENA primary metagenome ERZ773113 (study PRJEB29015, sample SAMEA2737827) | human gut metagenome | biome: human gut; feature: human-associated habitat; material: faeces | place: China | collected 2012 ...
AAAAGACCTATCAGGGCGTGATGTATTCGAGCGGCTTCGGCGTGGCACTGCTGGCGCTGACGATGATCACGACGCTGGTCATCCTCGCGGTGACGTCGAACGTGATGCTGTCGCTCGGCATGGTCGGCGCGCTGTCCATCGTCCGGTTCCGCACGGCCATCAAGGAGCCGCTCGACCTCGCGTTCCTGTTCTGGTCGATTGCGGCGGGCATCGTGCTGGCCGCGGGCTTCATCCCGTTGGCCGTCATCGGCAGCGCGATCATCGGCGTCATTTTGCTGCTCTTCGTCAACCGGAAGAGCCATGTGAACCCGTACATTCTTGTCCTCCAGTGCGCAGACAGCGCGACGGAGGCGACGGCCAAGGCGTTTCTCGAGACGAAGACGCAGCGCTGCGTCCTCAAGAGCAAGGCCGTGCAGGCGGGGAACATCGAGCTGAATCTCGAGCTGCGCCTGAAGTCCGACAACACGGATTTCATCAATGAGCTGTCGGCAATGGACGGCGTGACGAGCGCGGCATTGGTCTCCTATAACGGAGATTATATGGGATAAGGAAAGGGCGGCGGCACAATGGCAACAAGTAAAAATCTGGAGCGCGTGTGCGCGATCGTGCTGATCGTGTCGCTGCTGGCGGAACTTTCCATTGAATCATCAATGATACCCCCTCTTAAGATTGTGCCTAAATGATACGCTTTCAGTATAGTTTTGTCAATGACCTGCCTGGCCTCTTGACAAATCGCCCATCCATGATAAACTAAGAATCAAGACAACTTTAGACGACATTTATCCAGAGTGGTGGAGGGACTGGCCCTATGAAACCCGGCAACCGACGATGACGGTGCTAATTCCTGCGGATTATTCCGAGAGATAAAGAATCAGCAATCAACCTCTTTCTCTTTCGGAAAGAGGTCTTTTTTATGGATAAAATGACGGAACAGGATGGTCTATATTATTCTATATTTTGTTAGGAGGAATCTTCATGAAAAATCTCAAGAAACTCTCGCTTCTCGCCGCTTCGGCCCTGCTGGCCGTCGCTTTCCTGGCTGCCGGCTGCGGCAGTGATTCCGCTTCCAGCGGCTCGTCTTCCAAGAACACGACGGTCACCGTCGGCGCTACGCCCGTACCGCACGGCGAAATCCTCAACGAAATCAAGCCGCTCCTGGCTAAGGAAGGCGTCGACTTGAAAGTCGTCGAATTCACGGATTACGTCAAACCGAACCTGGCCCTGAACGACAAAGAACTGGACGCCAACTTCTTCCAGCATTCGCCGTACCTCGATAAATTCAACAGCGAACACGGTACGAAACTGAAAGCCATCGCCAAGATCCACGTCGAACCGATGGGCATTTATTCCCATAAGATCAAGGACTTGAAAGACCTGCCGGACGGTGCGAAAGTCGCCATCCCCAATGACCCGACCAACGGCGGCCGCGCCCTCCTCATCTTGCAGAGCGCCGGCCTCATCGGCCTGAAAGACGGCGGTAACATTACCTCGACCGTACAGGACGTCGAAAAGAACGATAAGCACCTCCAGTTCGTCGAACTCGAAGCCGCTCAGATTCCCCGTTCCATCGATGACGTGGACATCGCTCTGATCAACACCAACTTCGCTATGGAAGCCGGCCTTAATCCGCTGAAAGACGCCCTCTTCCTGGAACCGAAAGATTCGCCGTACGCCAATGTCCTCGTCATCCGTGAAGGCGATGAAAACCGTCCGGAAATCCAGAAACTCGTCAAAGCCCTCCAGTCTCCGGAAGTCAAGAAATTCATTGAAGACAAATACCAGGGCGCAATCCTGCCGAGCTTCTAATAAAAGTTGGATGTTTGACGTTTGATATTGAGGGGGAATTCATATACATGCATACGAATGAGCTTTTTGCCAAAAAAACGGTCTTTTCTTTTGAAGTCTTTCCACCGAAACGGGACATTCCCGTCGAAACGGTCTATCCGACCCTGGACGAGCTGAGCCAGCTCCATCCTGACTTCATCAGCGTCACCTGCGGCGCCGGCGGCACGGGCGGTAACCGTACCGTCGAAGTCGCTACGTACATCAAGCAGTTAGGCTGCGAAACGGCGGCCCATATGCCCTGCATCTACCTCACGGAAGAAGCAGCCATGCAGAACCTGAAAGAATTGAAAGAAGCGGGCATCGAAAACATCCTGGCCCTGCGCGGCGACGAAGTACCGGGCCGCGAACGGGCTCACGTCTTTGAACATGCCAGCGACCTCGTAGCCTTCATCAAAGAAAAGGAACCGGACTTCAACGTCATCGGCGCCTGCTATCCCGAAGGCCATACCGAAGCCAAGACCCTGGCTGCCGACATCCGCAACTTGAAGACCAAAGTCGACGCCGGTGCCAGCGAGCTCATTTCTCAGCTATTCTTCGACAACGCCCTTTTCTACCGCTTCCTCGAACGCTGTGAAATCGCCGGCATCAACGTCCCCATCGAAGCCGGCATCATGCCCGTCACCAATAAAGCTCAAATCGAACGCATGGTCACCATGTGCGGCGCCACGCTCCCCATCAAATTCCAGCGGGCCATTGCAAAATACGGTGACACTCCCGAATCCATGCGCGACATCGGCATCGCCTATGCTGTCGACCAGATTGCCGACCTCCTGGCCAACGGCGTAGACGGCATCCACGTCTACACCATGAATAACCCGTACATCGCCAAAAAAATCGCCGAAGCCGTAAAGACATTGTTATAGAAATCTTTGTACATCACCTCTATAGTAGGGGCTTGCACGTGGCAAGCCCGTCCCAGAACATTAGCGAGTCTCAAGTTCAGGGAATGCATTGCCAAATCTCTAGCGGGTCGCCCACGTGGCGACCCCTACAGTGAAAAAAAGAGAGGCTGTCTTAATACGACAGTCTCTCTTTTTTTCACTCTTTCAGCACATACCCATAGGCGTGGATGCGTCCATCGTCTTCTTTTTCCAGATAGACGCCCTGGATTTCCGAGGCGAAGCCCGGCAATTCATTGAGGCCTTCTTCCAGGGCCTTGAAATACTGGACTGCCGTATGGGACCAGCGTTCGCCCGGGACGACGCAGAGGACGCCCGGCGGGTACGGCAGAGCGCCTTCGAGGGCGATGCGGCCTTCGATTTCATCGAGGGGCACCAGCTCACCCTGGCCGCGGATGAAAGCGTATTGCGCATCCTGGGCATTCATGGCGTATTCCGGCAAGTATTCCCGACGGAAGAGTTTCTTCTGCAGGTCCTTGACGTTCCGCGCCTTATAGAAATCATGCATTTCCTGACAGAGTTGGCGAATCGTATAGCCGGCGTAGCGGTCCGGATGTGAGTTGTAGACGCCGAGGAGGACTTCCTGCATGGGGACATCGTGGTCGACGAAGCGTTCAAAACGGACCAGCTGGGACACGAGGAGGCGCATCTTATTCTTATTTTCAGCCGGTGTCAGCAGGAAGAGGATCGAATTCAAATCACATTTTTCCGGGATGACGCCGTTACCGCGAAGGTACGTCGCCAGGATGTTGGCATGGATACCAAAATCTTCGTACTGTCCCGATTCAGCGTCGATGCCCGGTGTCGTCAATAACAATTTGCAGGGGTCGACGAGATATTGTCCCGGCCCGTATCCTTCAAAAGCATGCCACTTGGCATCCGGTTCAAAGGTGAAATAGGCCAGGTCGTTGGCCATGTCATCCGTATTGCCATCCTGCCAGGGCTTGCCGTAGACCGTCGGTGCCACGAACGGCCGGATATAGTGGCAGCGGCGCAGGATATCCTTGCGGGCTTCGATACCCATTTTCACGCAGTCCATCCACATCTTGCGGCCAGCCGCACCGGCATGGATTTTGGCGTTGACAGCGATAGTGGCGAACATGGGATAAAAAGGACTCGTCGACGCATTGGCCATGAAGGCATTGTTGAAGGTCTTGTGGTTACAGTAGCGGGGCTGGTTATGGATATGGTTGTCCTTCTTATGGATCTGCGAAGCCTGAGAAAAACCAGCCTGCTGCTTATGGACCGACTGGACGACCATGATACCCGGATCGTCTTCATGCAAATCGAGGAGCAGCGGCGAGTAGTCCTTGAGCATGGGAATGAACTGTTCATAGCCGACCCAGGCCGAATCAAAGAGGATGTAGTCGCAGAGATGACCGATGCGGTCGACGACATAGCGGGCATTGTACAGCGTCCCGTCATAAGTGCCGAGCTGGATGACAGCCAGGCGGAAAGGCCGCTTGGCCTTGGCTTTTTCCGGAGCCCGTTCGGCTGCCAGCTGGCGCAGATACGTTTCATCGAAACAGTGGGCGTCGATGCCGCCGATAAAGCCATAGGGATTGCGGGCCGTTTCCAAATAGACCGGCGTCGCCCCGGCCTGGATGAGAGCCCCGAGAGCGACGGACTTGTGATTGTTGCGGTCGTAGAGGACCAAGTCGCCAGGCGTCAGCAAGGCATTGGTGACGACCTTATTGGACGACGAAGAGCCATTGAGAACGAAATAGGTCTTATCGGCATGGAAGACTTCGGCTGCAAAATCCTGCGCTTCCAAAGCCGGCCCTTCGTGGATGAGCAAATCACCGAGGGTCACGTCGGCATTACAGATATCGGATTGAAAAATATGAGGTCCATAGAAATCATAAAGATAGCGTCCTGCCGGATGCTTATTGAAAAACAGGCCGTCCTGATGGCCCGGGCAGTCAAAAGGCGTATTCTTTTCACTGACGTAATCGACGAGGTCGGCAAAAAACGGCGGCAGCACAGCATGTTCATAGCGGCTGGCCAGGCGTTCGGCCGTCGAAATACAGCGGCTCTTATTGACCATTTCTTCCGTAAAGACGACATCGACCTTGTCGATATACTGGTCCGGCATCTTCTCGCCGCCCGGCATGATGACCATAATGGGGATACCGAATCCCGTTTCATCGATCTTGTCGATGTAGGCAAAATCCTGGTCCGAAATAACCGCTACGGCCACATCGGTGAAATCCGTCTGCTCAACAGGCACGATTTCCCGGTCGCTGTCAACGAAATAATACTGTACATCAAAGCTGTAAGCTATCTTCAAATGTTTCATATGTCTTCTCTCCCTATCCTCTTCCTTTGCATTGATATTTTAATAAATACAGCCCTATTGTACGCAATTCCCCCATGAATAGCAAGAAAAATATTTCGCAAATAGTATGTTGGGGCCTAAAAAGCCGTTCATCGTAGGTCGTTCGTCGTTCATCGAATATGGGGCCTGACGGCCCCGCCGGTCGCAGGCCGCCAAAGGCGGTCTGAGAGGTTAAAGGTCGCCCCCTACGCACAAGGCCGTTGGCCGTGTATTTTTTTGCGAACTGCGACCTGAGCTCTATACTGGTCATATTATCAATTGCCGAGTATAATAAAAGTGAAACCTCAAAATTTCCATTTTTTGAGGTCTCAGAATCATGAGATAGCAAAAATCGCTTTTTTTGAGGTAACTGCCATGAAATATGAATCCCTGTATTCACTCTATTACAAAGACAGCCAAATATGGGAAAAAGTATATCAGGAACGGTTTCACAGCCCCTTTAGCCGTCATTTGCCTTTGGCGATAAAACAGTATCATCGTCGGCAAAGCCATCCTGCTTTTTTCTGCTATACCGAAGAAATCGCCTTATCCTTGGAAAAAATTGCCAGCGAAGTCATGGACTGTCTTGACATTATACATCAAGTCCCACCGGCCGCTATCTCGCAGTTTTTGCATACGTCCCTAGTTGATGAAATCAAATCGACCAATGACATCGAAGGCGTGCGCAGTACGAGGAAAGAAATCTTGACGGCTTTTTCCGTCCCCGAATCGGAACAGTCATTTTACCGTCTGGGCAGCATCGTCAACAAATACATCAAAATCATTCAAAAAGAATACATCCCTTTAACTACCAGCCAGGATATCCGCCAGCTTTTCGACGATTTTCTGGCCGATGAAATTAAACGAGATGACCCCAAAAATCTCCCTGATGGGAAAATCTTTCGTAAGGATCGTGTCGACATCGTCTCACCGGCACAAAAAACTATCCATCAAGGAGTCTACCCGGAATCAGCTATCATTCAAATGATGGACGCAGCCCTCGATGTGCTGAATGACAAGACCATCCCTTATTTAATCCGTGTTGCTATCTTTCACTATTTCTTTGGCTACATCCATCCTTTCTATGATGGAAATGGCCGAATGGCGCGATTCATCACGTCTTATTTGTTAGCATTGCATTTACATCCCGCAATAGCCCTGCAAGTTTCTATCTTAATCAAAAAATACCGCAAAAGATACTACGACCTGTTTTCACATACCGATGCCGACATCAATCGCGGAGATTTGACCCCCTTCATCATAGGAACCTTGCAGTTCATCGAACAGGCCACGTTTTTCACACACCATACACTCAAACATAAATATCAAACTTATCAAAAAGCCAAAGAAAAACTCACCCAAACGCCGTCCTTGTCAACGAAAAATAAAACCACCGCTGCGATTTGCGATATCCTGCTACAAGCGGCTATCTTTTCCGACATCGGCGTTTCCGTAAAAGAAATCATAGAAACCCTAAACATTTCCGAAAACACAGTCTACAATCATCTGAAAAAAATTCCTGAAGAATATCTGTGGATAAATAAAGAAATACGGCCATACCGCTACCAATTGCGGTTATAAGGGCCTGACGGCCCCGCCGGTCGCAGTTGGCAGTTCGCAGGCCGCCTCGGACTCAACTGCCGCTTCGCGGCAACAAACTCAGAATGACGACATCGCCTCGAGTGAACCTCAGCTCGTAAAAAAGGCCCCAAGTGGGGCCTTCGTAGGGGACGTCCTGAACAAGGCGTCCAGCCTCTGCTGTCCGTTTTGGCAACCGTCTTGCGCCTTCCGCTGGTCGGCACCTGACAGGCCAAAAAGGCCACGTGAATCTAGGCTTTGACAGCCACCCCTTCCAGATACAGGAGGGCGATTTTTTTATCGATGCCGCCTGCATAGCCTGTGGCTCTGCCATTGGCACCTAAGACGCGATGGCAGGGAATGATGATGGAAATGGGGTTATGCCCTACGGCGCCGCCGATGGCCTGAGCCGACATCTTCTTTCCCGTCCGCTCTTCAACCTGGTTGGCAAGGTCGCCATAAGTCGTCGTCTGACCATAGGGAATCTGGCAGAGCAGATACCAGACGAGGCGGCGGAACTCACTGCCCTGCGGCGCCAGGGGCAGCGTCATGATAGCCGGCATCCGCCCGGCAAAATAATCATCCAGCCAGTGCGCCGCCTTGCGCAGGATAGGCGTATCCTCTTCACGCAGGACTTCCCCCTGCAAGGCACCATAACAATACTTCTGCCCTTCAAACCAGGCCCCGACCAGCGCCGTATCACTAGCCGCCAGAATCATCGGGCCCAACGGCGATTCATACATCATTTTGTAGTACATCTGTTTCACCTCTCGTATCTATCACAATCAAGGCAATGCGTTGCCCTTGGTAATGCGCCAAATAGCGACGGTACGAGCCGCCTCTATGGTATCTTTCAAATTCGGATCCTGCAAAGCCTGTTCGTCACCGATATGACCATCTTCAATATATAATTTATGGTTAAAAGCCTTGTCGGACTGCATCAAAGGAGGTAATAAGGATTCATAAGGGCTTCCAGCCGGCAAAATCAATTCTGCCAAGGTCGGTGCAATCTGCAAATGGCTGCCTGCCGTCTGTTCTGTGAATAAATCCGGCGTCACGCCATCACCATAAACATAACAGGGAATGCCGCTCAAAGCCCATAAGGATACATCCGTCGCAAAATTGAAACGTTCTGCGTGGTCGCCGGTGACGGCAAAGAGTGCCGACGGATCATCCCCTTCGACGGCCTTGATGAATTTTCCCATAACGTCGTCAGCATACCAAATATGGCCTAACTGGTCTATCGTCTTTCTATCGCTTGGAATCGACGGCGGCAGTTTAGCTGTCACTGCATCCCGTGGGAACCCATGGGCATCGACATCGTAAGCGAAGGGCGGATGATTACTCGTCGTCAAGATGAAATAGAACGTATCACCCGTATCTTTCTGCATCTGCTCCCGAATAGCCTCAAAAAGTATTCCATCCGGTGCGCCCCAGGAGGAGCTTTCTCCTTGAGCCGGCAGCTCATCGGCACAATGGAATTCGTCAAAGCCTTCACGTAAAGTAAAATGCTCGATATCCTGCCAACTCCGCAGTCCGCCATACCAGAACACGGTCTTGTACCCCATCTTTTTCATGACAGCGCCGATACCTAAGCCATCGACATCGCCATGACGGCCCATCATATAATTGACATAAAGCCCGACATCCGGTAAGCCGGTCAAGAACCCATTGAAGGAGGTCATAGTCCCATTGCCATTCGCCAAGAAATGATAGGTATGCGCTCCTTTCGCTTCCAGCCATTCGCCAGTACGGGCCAATCCCAAATCGCGGTATTCCGGCAGCAACGGCCAGAGTGCATAATTTTCCCCGAGGATGACGACGACATGACGCGGACGCTGCGCCAAAGTTTTCCCAACGGTTTTACGAGTAAAGGCTTCATCCAGCGTAGCCGCCTGCGGATTGCCGCCCAGGACTTGAATCGCCTGTCGCAACTCTTCAGGTGCTACTGAACGCAAGGCTCGTTCCGTAGCTCGTTTATGCATGATGTAAGCCCGATAAAGGGCCTGTCCATCATCTAAAATGGCTTCATTTAGCAGCGTATACCGCGTCCGGGCCGCACTTTCCCAGGGAACGCCATGATCCGAATCGAAAGCCCCGCCAAAACGGCAGAATATTCCAAAGATAGGAACCAGGACAGCCACCAAGACGACATATCGGCGGACGTGCCGCTTCGGGGTCCAGACCGGTGTCTTGGTTAAACGCAGCCATAAAGCGACGAAAATCCCAAGCAGCACGACAGCGCCTGCCAAGCGGGGCCAGAACTGATACTGATGGACGACAGTGTCCCAAATTGCCGCTTTATCATCCGTCATGCCGTTGAACAACATGATATCAAAGGCATGATGGAAGACTTCATAATAAGGAATGCGGGCCATAAAAAGCACGGTCATAATGGCAATAGCTGCACTTCCTAAGCCGTTACGGATTCTCCGAGCCGGCCAGCGGGACCAGAAGCTGTAAGGAAGCGTAGCGAACACAAAGGGAAAGGCCACGAGAAACGCTGTCGTCTTCAGACTGATGCGGGCCCCCAGCCATAAAGCCTCTGCAATATCACCTGCTCCGGCATTCCCTAACTGCCCCGAATAAATGACCAAAAAAGCACAGCGGAAGAGCATAAGCAAAATGTAGATGTAGATAAATAATTTTGCATCCTGCTGGATACTACGTAAAAACCTCAAAAAATCGCCTCGTTCTTTTTACACAATTAAGGCAAACAACATACTAATATTGCAAGAAAAATCTATAATTATAGTGTTTTTCTCCGCCCATTTCTAATTTATAGCGTTCATCTCCACGAGATAAATCTAATCCACGAATTTGAGAATTTTTTTGTAGGTATTTTATACTTTCACTAATCATGACTTTGCCGGGGGCATAATGGGAAAAGGCGCTATCCATAGCGACAATGGGAAAAACAATTTCATTAAAATTAGTAAGAAATCCACTCATGAAAGCAGCCGGACGATGTTGCAAAAATAAACAAAAAGTATAATGTGAATCCATATTTTCCATTGCCCAAGTCAGAGCTGAAAAATAGCGATGTTTAATGAACGGGAAAAAGTCTCTTTTGCGATGCTTTCTTTCCGATTCTCTTTTAGTATAAATTCTCATCAAATCAGATAAAAGTTTCTTATTTTTGAATGGACCGTGGATTACATCCAAATGCATTTCTGCATCGGTCTTTTTAGCCTTGTTGTAGGCTTTGTGGAGATTAGATTTTGAATTCCGCGATAGACCTTGAAAATATGGCTCATATTCATCAGGGAAAATAATTTTAACACAAACACGATCCATTTCTTTCTTTAAATCATACAATTTTAATAAAGTATCATAATTATTCTCAAATAACTTATATAATCGCGAGCGCTGATTTATCTTATAAAGTTTTAATTCCATTCCTTTAAAATATTGCCCTAGTTCTTTGAAAGCGGAAAAAAGCTGTTCATCTGTAATATATCGAGAATAAATAAAATCCAAGTTTCCAGCCCCGCTAATATTTTCCCCAAAAATGTATACACATTTCTTTTTAACATATACAGGTATAATCATTAACGGAGTGTTTTCATCACTATTATCGTAATATACAAAAAAATAATCTTTTTGAAATAAAGTAGTCGGCTTGACCTTTTTATACTTAAAAATATTTTCATTATATTCTCTTGAAGAATATGGAAATATATAACTATTTTCTCGATAAAGACCCTTCCAAATTTTATCTAATTCAGGGGCTTCCCATTTATATTGAACTAACATTTGCATCTCTCCATTTTTCTTACTAATATAGTTCATCACTATCATTTATTTAGATTTTTGACAATCCACGCAGTTAAAGAAACATAATCTGATGCTAGCTCACACCCAGTATCCATGCTGGGTTTATATTTTTCGCAGGTTTCCTTTGTCGCTTCGCCCTGCTTTTCGGCCATACCAGACATAACTTCTCCCACTTCATTTTCTGTCATCCACTGTTTCGGTGTCACCAGGTACTCTGGTTGAATTTGCGTCAAGGCCGGATACAACGAGTAATACGTAAAGCCTTTCGGCGCGATTAATTCCAAAACAGTCGGGATGATGTTCAAATGCGTGCCTATTTTAGCTTTAGCAAACCAATCCGTAGAAAGCTGCGGATGATGAATCAGAAGTGGCGTACAATACAACTCCCGGAACATATAATCTCGTGGAACTAAGGATGTATTTCCAAGTTCCGCATATAAGCTGGAATGATCACCAGTATAAAGAATTAAACTATCTGGAAAAGCTTCTTTGATTTCATTAATAAAATGGTTGACAGCCTGGTCAGCATACCGAGCCGTACCCAAGGCTTTGCACCGCTCTTCATTATCACGGATATCTGCATCAATAGAGTCATCGAAAAAGGACTTATCAAACTTTAAGACTTCCGGCTCAATCTTATACGGGCCGTGGTTCGATGTCGTATAGACAAAATGGAATGTCGGTTTTTGAATTTCTTTTATCCGTTTCGCCGCTTCCTGCAAAAAGACATGATCATAGACGCCGACCCAGGTCCGCGGAGCCTTAGAGCCGCAAAAATCAGTAGCGCTTTCAACCCGATCAAAGCCTTGCGCTTGGCCAAAATGATTGAAGTTGCCATTAGATGCATTCCCGCCATACCAATAAATAGTCTGATAGCCTAATTTTTTCATTTGTCCTGCAAAGGATGTCGGTACAGTACGATGCCAAAAGGCTTCCATTTCATTCAATTCTAATTGGGCATCATAAATACCAGTCATTAAAGAAACGATAGAAGGCCGCGAAATGTTACCAGCCGGCAAAAAATGATTGAAATACATGGTATGCGGGTCTGCAATGAATCTTTTTGTCGCGTCTAACACATGCAGTCCTGCATATAGTGGGTCCAAAGCCCATTGCGGAACACTTTCACCGACAATAAAGAATACGTGTCGAGGTTTAGGGATTTTAGGGCCTTGCGCCACTCGCTGATAAGCCAATAACGGGCTTTTTAAAGACTGCCAATCTTCAGTATGTTCCGGCGGCATAATTTTCGTGATATGTTCAGCCAAGACTTCATCACTTTGCTGCATTTCTTCAGCCAATGGCTTGCGACGCACCCACTTCAAGGCAACTAAGTCATCGACACAAGCTCTCGCTAAAAAAGCATCTTCTTTAACAATGGAAGGAATCGTATCCCATTCCGGCTTATTGCGATGATTCAAAGTTCCGCCAAACCGTACCCAATAAAATCCCAATATGGCTAAAAGGAAAATCCCAGTATTGAAAATGCACTGCACTACGATTGAATCAAACTGAGGCAATCCGACTGAAGGAAGTCGCTGTAATATCCAGCACCCCAACAATACGGCCGAGATATAAGGGATATATCCTAATAAAATCCATAATCCATGATCCTGGTGAAAAAAGACATCGATAAGATTATGCTTTTCCGCGTGTTTTCCCATATGAACTAAATAGTTAAAGGTATCATGAAAATGACGATAAAAAATCATTTTCCCCATAAAAGCCGCATAAAGGATGGCTGCGTAAACAGCCCCGATACCTAATCGTAAAGTCAATCCATGAGTTTGAAAAAAATCAAAGAATGCTGATGGAATGGATACCAAAATCATGGATGCTAGAAAAACATAAGCATTGAAATCCATGCCCCACCAAAAACCGTAACGAAAACACTCAAACAAAGCCTTGCCCTTCCCTTTAAAAGAAGGATAAGGCTGGTAAATCTTGATAAAAGCTATACGAAAAATAGCACTCAAGATAGGAAAAAATAAAAACAATTTTATATCTTGTTGTAATCCATAAAAGAAAGATTCAAACATCAAATAAGCTCCTTATTCTTTTAAATCGATAGTACAATGCCGTAGCTGAATCATCAATGCTAAAATAAACCACATGGTTCGGATAACAGATGAAAGTCTATAAGTTGGCTGAAATGCCCCGAAAAGTACCATACAAGCTAAGAAAGCAGTAAAAAATATCAAATCACAAGGATTATGCCCTTTCATCCACCTTTTAAAAGAAATAAACAATGAATACCCGTAAAAATATAATAAGCCAAAAAAGCCAATAATTCCTGTTTCTGCTAAGGGCTGCATATAATTGCTATGAGCATGTGGTAAATTTTGAGTTTCTTCATTATATTTATACCCTTCATTACGGTAATACCAACTCCAATTATTCAGCCCTACCCCATTGACAGGATAATCTTTAAACATATCCCAACTGGCTTTCCAAGCCCAGATGCGATCTACATTCGAGCGGTTTGTCGTCGTATTCAGTGTAGTTGATAAACGTTCAACATATTTAGGACTGCTTAAAACAGTTCCGCCTAGCAAACAAAGAATAATTAAAATGATGGCTGCCATTTTTTTGCTATTCCGTAAATAGTAATATAAATAGAACGGTGCAACTAGGGCACTTACTAAAAATGCACCTCTGCCAAAACAGCCAAAAAGGCCTGCAATGGAGGAAAATAACCCCAAAAATGCAAATCCTTTAATATTTTTTTCAAAATGAGAATCCAAAAGAATAATAGCGGACATAGCTAAAACCATACAAATAATGGCCGTCAAGTCCAAATAATCTCCATGAAAGCCTCTTCCCCGTTGCCAATGAAGAACAAAAAATTGATAACAAGCAGTCAAACAATCGATAGAAAAAATACAGAAAAAAACGGCTAAAATTTTCAGTAAATATTCTCGACGGTGGATGAAAGCAACGACCAAGACAAAGACCATAAAACGCCAAATCCAATCGCCTAAAAAATAATTAAAAACAACCGTTTTATTGTCAACATCAATAATTGAAGCAAAGGAAGCAAGAAACCATATACAAACTACTTTTATATATTGCCTGGCTGCTTCATTTAAGTTCAGCCTTTTCCCGTTTTTCCACCATAAATAAACAGCTAACATAGTAGCTATGGCAAGAACAATTTGAGAAACTGCTGTAGCTAGACGAGTTAAACAAATTCCAAGACCAATAAGCACGGCCATCAATATTTCATATTTAGGGGATGTATTATAAAAAGCAACATTAGCCTCGTTTTTCATTCTAATTCACTCCTCTTATACTTAATTATTGTTTCACAATCCGTTTCAACAAATTTTCCCATGTATTCCAAATTACCTCAGAAGAATATTTTTTCATGTCTATTCGTGCTTTTTCTCCCAAAGAAACTCTAATACTTAAGCTAGACATTAATCTTTTCATAGATATCCGCAAGGGTTCAACGCCATCATCACACAGATAGCCATTTTCACCGTCTTTAATCAGCTCATTAACAGCGCTACAGCTTCTATATCCTATGGCAGGTAACCCCATACTCATAGCTTCTCCCAAAGCTAAACCGAACCCTTCATAAGCACTGGGAAAAGCAAAGATATCGCCTTGTTGAAGGACACTGGGGACATCATTCGTAGGTCCTTTTAGGAAAACTCTATTTTCTAAGTGATTTCTTTTGATTAACAACTGTAACTCTTTATAATATGCCTTTCCATCTTCAGCTCCCCATAATTCAACATTCCAATTCGGGAATTCATCGGCTAAACCAGCAAAAGCTTCAATAAGCAAATGAGGCCGTTTATGTCCTTTAGATAAACGACCGACAAACAAAATCTTATAACGGTCTTTTAAAGCTTGCAAGTCTGCTTGTTCCTGATATTGGGGAATAGCATTGCCAATAACTACGGTCTTTACATCAGGCATATGATTCTTTATATGTTGCGCAAAAGAAGGCAACAATACTTGACAAACTGCACTTTTTGCTAAAGCAGGTAATTCAGCTTCCGGATAAGTATGAAAATAATCTTCAGGGTCCCCATGACTCATTGTAATAACAGGTATCGAAGTATGTAAATCGCAAAGTAACATCTTGCTTGATGCCGATTGAAAGGCAACAATAACCTCTGGTATCGTTATATCAAGAACTTTTTGCAAATTTTCTAATAAATATTTTTGCGCAAAATCGGTATTCACAGTACGCGCTTTTCGTTTATTAAAAGGACGAATCAATTCCCGTTTAATTTTTAGATACCAAGGATACGGAATAGACTGCCCTTGAAAATGACGAATATCATAAAAAGGAATTCCATCATCTAATGGATAATAAAAATCCCCAATTTTTTCATCACTATAAACTAAACTGACAGTATGACCTCTTCTTTTCATTTCATTAGAAAAAGTGCAGGTTACTTTGGCTAATCCACCACTATCATCAACCATTTTGGTTAAATTCACCACTAATATTCTCATATAGCCACACTCCACTAAGTTAGTTAGACAAAATATGAACAATACACTGAATTAACTTATCTTGCCCATATTTTTCATTTGCCTTAATCAAGCCTTGCCGGTAACTTTCTTGTTTTTCTGGAAATTCATTGACGAATTTTTCTAATTGCTTAGAAAATACATCTACAGAATCCAATTTGACAGCTTCACCAACATCAAATTCTTGTAAGATTTCAGGATTCATTTCCGGTGATTGCAGTACTGGTTTATAGTAACCAATAGCCGTAAACAGCATAGCACTGGGCTGATAACGATAGCGTTCCGCACCATAAGGCAAAAGCATGACGTCAATGTTCATGATTTCCTGCTGCCATTCTATGCCTAAAAGGTTCTTATGCAAAAAATGGATATTTTTATAATCAGCATATTCATTCCTCAGCCGTTCAAAATCATCACTATCTACTTGCGTTGCCGTAGCTCCCTGTACAGTTAAGGTCACAGGAGTCGTAAACTTTGCTTTCACAAAGGCCTGCAAGAAAAAGTCCAGATTTTTTTCCCGACGATATTGACCAAAGAAACCAAGGCGCAAAGGGTCATGCACATGGAATTCCGGCGTCACTGGCAAGTCAAAAGGAACATAAACCGGCGCCATAATAGTATGAAAATTAGGACAATCAGCTAATTCTGGAAATTCAGTTTGCAGCCCCAAAGCCCCTAAATGCACATTAGGATATTCCTTTAAACTTTTGACGCCATCACAGAAACGCTGACGGTCTTTAGGCATGATGCCGTGAAACATGAATAGAAAAGGAACTTTACTATCCTTTAAAATACTGTGCCGGATTGAACGCATAACACGCCAGCTATTCGTCGGTACAATGACAGCATCACATTTACCGTCAGCGCCTTTCTGACAAGCACTGTTGAGCCAGGCAATGCGACGACGTTCTCGCTGAAGTGAAAGCCATAACCGCTTTAAACGACTGACACCGGCGTAAGAAATGGCCTCTCCCCCTTCCAGGTAATCGACATCGCAATGATAATCCAGCTTAAAGGGAAATCGTTCGGGCACAAAAAAAACAGGTTCGTGGCCCTGTTTTTTTAATTCTTCAACCAAAATACGATCGAATTCAACCTCATGGCCTGCTGGCATAACAATGGATTCCAATATAGCAATACGCACGTAAATCACCTCTTATAAACGACCATCAGGATCTCGGTATAGAAAATAAAGTTTTATATACTTATTTATTGTATAAAAATAATGATTCGTGGCCAATATCCAACCCATTTTTCCGTCTAAAAAGCCCTTGTTAATAATATATACTTTAAAAAATGCCCATAAAGGACGCAACATGATATCCAATAAAAAATTACATTTTTTCCCATTAGCTTTATATTTTAGTGCGGCCAAACGAGTATAATTATTGAGTTTATTTAATTGTTGATCCCATGTATCATAGGTATAATGATACATGATATTTTTCAGTTTCTCATTGGGATATGGCGTAACAATTTTAGGATGAACATAGCCTTCAACATAGGAGTCCTTTGCCGGAAAGAGTCGGTCTACATAATCAGGACGCAGAGTACCATGTGTTGCCCGATAATGCCGGAATTGATTTTCCCGACGTATCCAATAAGCTTTCTGTTCATTCTTCTCTACTACTTCGCGAATCTCTTTAGCTAACGATTCAGAAATACGTTCATCGGCATCGAGGAACAAAACCCACTCACACTGAGCATTTTGTATGGCGAAAGTTTGTTGTCCTCCCCAATCTCCATTCATGGCGTGCTGGATAACTCGTGCTCCCATGCTTTCCGCTAATGATTTGGTACGATCTGTGCTAAAGTCATCAATAACCAATATTTCATCTGTAAATTGTACAGTTTTAATACAATCAACAATATTTCGTTCTTCATTTTTCGCTAAAATCAGCGTCGTAATTTTTGCCAAGATACTCTCCTCAGACATATCACACATAAACATAATATAAATAATTATATCATGAGTAAAAAAAAATGTACAGCGTAGAACTGCTCACCTTCTCCCAGCATCCGCTGAAAAGCACAAATCTGAATACAACTTACAAGATATATTCATCGTATTTTTATCTTCCTTGCCGGGAACTCGCCGTATTGTTGATTCCAATCCTGTATAGTCCACACATGTACTTCATCAATGAGTTTCTCACCACTATTAATTTGTTTCTGCAACGCAAAAGGCAGTTTATCTGCTAATCGATTGCGAACATATCTTTGGCTTACACCATCGCTGCCGGGATATTCTAAGATGCATACGTATATTTTGCGTTTATTCTTTCCTTTTTTAGTCAATGTGAGATAATGAAGGCTATCGTAGTATTTCTTTACTAAATTATTGATTTTCTTATCCGACTTGATATTGAACCGTTCTGGATGCACCGCTTCTTCAATATCTGCATTTTTATATTCAATGAGCAAAATTTCTTTTTCTGTTTCGACCAGATAATCAACATCAGACAATCCGGCTTTTGCCTGGCCATATATATTATGCAATCCGTCTATCGCCCATTGTGCCTTCGTAAAGTTAAATTCACAGGTATGATTTTCATCTTAAAAAATCTGTTCCACCTTATTCACCTACTTTTCCCATGTAGATTTCATCCATAAGCGCTTCAAAAGCGGTTACAATCGTATTATTTTGTAGAGCACTAAATTTTTTCTGTTGTTCATCGTATACTAATCCATCATCTTTTTTATACAGCGAGTGAAAAAGGACCTTATCCGTGTCCTTGGCACGAATTTCGATATATTTGGTCAAAATATAGCTATGCGTACTGATAAGGATTTGTACATGCTGTCTGGAAAGGGCTAAAAGGCAATCGGCAATAACCGGCAAAAATTCAGGGTTTAAATTGGCTTCTGGTTCATCCCATAGAAGTATCGTATTTTCCCTAATGGTTTCATTCATCAATAATTGCCAAAGAATCCCAATTTTCTTAAAGCCTTCCGCTTCCAATTCAAAATTGATTTTCTGTCCATTTTTTTTGACAATGTAAAATTCGTCGTTGTCAATCACAATGGTCCCATTAATCAACGGGTCTAACAGTGGCAATATGCTCTTTGCCAACGCTGATGGCTGTTTAAGTCCCCAACGCCCGGCACATTCGATACTATCCAGTAAAGTCTTGTCAAAGGGAAAGTCATTGTACTTGTGCGCCATAGCTAATAATCCCCGTGAATGGGTCAGCATATCTTTTACCGGCAAATAAACGGCATTGATTTTTTTTGTGAAAAAGCTGTGCTCATAGGACACGGTCTGTACACCGGCATCATCAGACTCCAAAAGATGATGGGTCATGATTTTAGCCTCCTGATCTGTACTAGCAAGAGAAAAATGGCATACGTTCTGCTTTTTATTCCTTGCTAATGACTTCGTCTTAGCGTTTAGCTGGAAACAGGCCTGGAAATTTTCACGATGGTCTGCAGTCAATTCGCAACAACCATATACCGCTTTTAACAGCTGCGTCTTTCCTGTTCCATTAGCTCCAATGAATACATTTATATTCGGCGACAAAGAAATTTTTCCATCCGAAAAAACTGAAAAGTTTTCCATATGAATTTCACATAAAGCCATGACTTATCACCCCTGTCATCTGATTGAAATATCGATTTATAGCAAGGGCTGCCTTTCCCAGCATCCGCCCGGAGAGACAGCCCTTTTTATAACTTCGCTTGTGTTTATAATTCTTTGATGAGGTTGACCATTTCGATGGCGCTGGTAGCGACGTCGAAGCCTTTGTTGCCGGCTTTTGTGCCAGCCCGTTCGATGGCCTGTTCGATATTTTCTGTCGTGATGACGCCGAACATGATGGGGATGCCCGTCTTGAGGGATGCCTGGGCGATGCCTTTGGCCGATTCACCGCAGACGAGGTCATAGTGGCTGGTAGCGCCGCGGATGACGGCACCGAGGCAGATGACGGCGTCGTATTTGCCCGATTCTGCCATTTTCTGGGCGATCAGGGGGATTTCAAAGGCGCCCGGGACCCAGGCCGTCGTAATGTCCGCGTCATCGACGCCATGACGATGGAGAGCGTCGTAAGCGCCGCCGAGGAGCTTGCTGCAGATGAATTCGTTGAAACGTGCGACGACGATGCCGAATTTCGCACCAGAACCGATTAATTTACCTTCTTTGACTTGTACCATTGTAAAACACTCCTATTCTGAAATATTATGTTAAAATCCATTTTCCAGCAGTTTTTCCATCGTCAGGCCCGAAGACGCCGACGACGGATGACCGACGGTAAAGCTATGGACATATTTCCCGATGACATCCGTTTCCAAATTGACGATAGCGCCCGGATGTTTATCCATGAGCGTCGTATTGGCCATGGTATGAGGGATGATGGAAACGGAAAATTGGCTGCTGCCGACGGATACGACAGTCAGGCTGATGCCGTCGATGGTGATAGAGCCTTTTTCGACGATGAACGGCTCCATGTCCTTGGGGATGGAAATGGTGATGACCCGGGCAATGCCATCGGTGGCAATGCGGGCGACGTGGCCGATGCCGTCGATATGGCCGCTGACGATATGACCGCCCAGGCGGCCGCCGACCTGCATGGCCCGTTCGAGGTTAACTTGGGAACCGCTCTTGATAGTGCTGAACGATGAGCGGCGCATGGTTTCATGCATGACGTCGGCCGAAAAGGTCGAGTCCGTCATATCCGTGACGGTCAGGCAGACGCCATTGACGGCAATGCTGTCGCCGAGCTGCGTGCCTTCTAATACTTTGTGTGCCTGAATGGTCAGGCGGATGGAATCGGGGCGGCGGTCCATATGGGCAATCGTCCCCAGTTCCTCAATGATGCCAGTGAACATAGGCGCCCTCCCTGTTGGCATTATATGCCGTAATCAATACATTATTGTCATGGAGTTCTGCCGAATCGTAGACCAGCGGCAGGCATTCATCGAGTTCATCGACGCCGCAGCCGCCGACAGACGGCAGGGCTCCGGTCCCACCGATGACCTTGTCCCCCATGAAGGCATAGATCTTATCGACCAGGCGGGCATCGAAGAAGCTGCCCTGGACGGTACTGCCGCCTTCGACGAGGATGCTGGTCAGCCCTTCGTCGTGCAGGAGCTGTAAGGCGTCGGGCAGGTAGATGGTCTTGCCGTCCTGGAGCGGTGCCAGGATGACGCGGACGCCAGCCTCTTTCAGGGCTTTCATCTTCTCTACCGGGCACAGGGACGTCGTGACGATGATGGTCTGCGTCGTCTTATCGGTGACGACGAGCGAATTCAAAGGCGTCCGCCCTTTCGTATCCAGTACGATACGCACGGGCTGATGCGGTGCATCCTGGCCGGGCCGTTCGATGCGGCTGGTCAAGAGGGGATTGTCCGTCAGGACCGTGTTGATGCCGACTAAGATGCCGTCATAGATGGAGCGCAGATAGTGACCGTAGCTGCGGGCCCATTCGTTGGTGATCCACTGGGATTTCCCCGTCCGTGAAGCTGTGCGGCCATCGAGGCTCTGGGCCAGTTTGATGGCGATGAACGGTTTCTGGACCATCATGTTCTTGATGAAGACTTCGTTGAGCTGAGCCGCTTCCTTCGACATGAGGCCGACTTCGACGGCGATGCCGGCTTTGCGCAGGATGGCCGCGCCTTTGCCAGCCACTAAGGGGTTGGGGTCGAGCATGGCCATGACGACTTTGCCGACGCCTTTTTCGACGAGGGTCCGGGCACACGGCGGCGTTCTCCCGTAATGGGCGCAAGGTTCGAGGGTCACATAGACCGTAGCCCCCTTCGCCCGTTCGCCAGCTTCACGCAATGCCCATACTTCGGCATGAGGCGTGCCGGCCTTATGATGGTATCCCGTGCCGACGATTTCGCCATCTTTGACGATGACGCAGCCGACGGCAGGATTGGGTGTCGTATAGCCCAGGGCGGTCTTTGCCAGTTCCAGGGCTTTTTTCATATACTCTGCCGGTTCCAATGTATTCCTTCCCTTCTATTCAGATTCGCAAGATAAAAAAAGGCTATGGACGTAAGATTCCCATAGCCTTTTGAGCGCAACAAAAACACAATCTGTCGTCTTTTCCCATCCAGACTGTACTGTCGGTACCGAAATTGCATCGGTTCAACCCTTGCGGGTTAGCGGACTGTCACCGCCGGTCAGGAATTGAAAGCGCCGCTTTCTCACCTTGCCTCAAAGACTATCCTTATTCATTTGAACTACATGTATGATTTTAGCACATGAAAAGAAGAAATACAAGTCCTTATCGCAAGGACGCGATGGCAGCGGCCCGGTCGTCAGCTCCGAAGACGGCACTGCCGGCGACGAGGAAGGCCGCACCGGCGTCTTTGACGGCCTGGACGGTCTTGGCATTGACGCCGCCATCCACTTCGATGACAGCCGTCGTATTGCCGGCCTGTTCCAGGAGCGCCTTGGCCTGGCGGATCTTATCGACGGCATAGGGAATGAACTTCTGGCCGCCGAAGCCGGGATTGACACTCATGATGAGGATCATGTCCAGCTGCCCGGCCAGGCAGGACAAAGTCGATACGGGGGTCGCCGGGTTGAGGGCGATGCCGCCTTTCATGCCGGCTTCGTGGATCTGCTGCAGGACCCGGTCGAGATGGGTGCAGGCTTCCTGATGGACCGTGACGTACTGGACGCCGGCAGCAGCCAGACCGTCGATGTAGGTTTCCGGATGTTCTACCATGAGATGGGCATCGAAGGGCAGCTTGGTGCAGCTACGCAGAGCCTTGACGACGGGGACGCCAAAGGTCAGGTTCGGCACGAAATGGCCGTCCATCAAGTCGAGATGGATACAATCTGCCCCCTTCCGTTCGACGTCCTGAATGTCTTCAGCCAGGCGGGAGAAGTCCGCCGATAATATAGATGGGCAAATGGTTACCATGACTATCGTTTCCTTTCTGCAATGGAAGTGAGTATCTTACAGTATGTGTCATACCGTTCTTTCTGGATATGGCCGTCAGCGACGGCCTGTTTGACCGTACATTCCGGTTCGGACAGATGGAGACACGACGAGAACTTGCAGCCGTCGCTGTAGGGCAGCATGTCCGGGAAGAGGTGCAGGACTTCCTTCGGGTCGAGGTGCTCGAAGTCAAGAGAGCTGAATCCCGGCGTATCGACGACATACGTATCGCTGTCGAGGCGCATGATTTCCGAATGGCGTGTCGTATGGCGGCCGCGCTTGATCTTTTCGCTGACGGCACCGACGGACAAGTCTTCCCGGCCCAGGATCTGGGACAGCAGGCTCGACTTGCCGACGCCCGACGGACCGGCAAAGGCCGTCATGCGGTGCGGCAGCAAATCCCGCAGGGTATCGAGGCCTTCGCCGGTCTTGGCCGACACGAGATAGACGTCATAGCCGCAGCGTTCATAAAAGGCCTTGTAGGATTCGGCCGTCTCCCGGTCCAGGTCGCACTTATTGAAGCACAGCGTCGGATGGATGCCGCCGTATTCACAGGTCATGAGCATCTTATCGACGAGGAACTGGTTCGGATCCGGCGACTTGGCCGCCATGATGACCAGGAGCTGGTCGATATTGGCCACGGCCGGCCGGCGTATCTGGTTGCGCCGGGGCAGCAGGGCTTCGATGACGCCCTTGTCCTGGCCCAGCTCGGTGATTTCCAGCTCGTCGCCGACGAGGATCTTCGCTTTCAGCAATTTGCCGCGGCGTCGGCACTCGATGAGCCCTTCCCGGCCGACATCGACGTAATAATAGCCGTTATAGTTCTTGATGACGCGTCCTTTTGTCATGTTCCTCCCCTTAGATATACTGGTCCTGTACTAACGAATTGTTGATGTATACTTTGACTCTCGTCTTGCCCGTGCCGCTGACGCTCTTAGAGATGTTGGCGCCGCCGGCCTGGCTGCGGTCATAGACGACGCGCGAGCCATTGTCGTCGGATACGACGATCTGGACATGCTGGCTGGAAGCGCCAGACGGTACGCTGATATTGACCGTCCCGTAATGAGGCGTCCCGGCCGGTTCCTGGTTATTGGCACTGCCATCGGAGCCGCCGGAGCTGCTCGACGGCGAGCTCTGGCTGCTCTGGGACGACGGATATTCGACGGACAAGTTGACGACCTTGCCGTCTTCCGACGTCTGGCCCGTGACGACGGCCTGAGAGCTGTCCTTCGACGAATCGAGGTTGGACACGCTGCCGATGGAATAGCCGGCGCTTTCCAGGGCCTTCACGGCCGCATCGAGGCTCATGCCGCTCGTATTAGGTGCTTCATTCTTGGCCGCTTCTGCTTCTTTTTCGGCTTCACTCTTACGGCAGACGACAAGGTCGACTTTCGTCCCCTTTTCGACTTTCTTCGGCGATTCCGGGTCCTGGTCGATGATGGTCCCATCCGCATACTGGGCGCTCTCTTTGTAGCGCACCTTGCCCACAGACAGGCCGATTTCCTTCAGTTTCTTTTCGGCCTCATCGAGGGTCAGGCTCCGCAGGTCCGGTATGAGGACTTCTTCACCTTTATTCCCCTTGCTGACGGTCAGGTAAATGGTCCGGTTGGCCTTGACGACGGCTCCGCCAGACGGTGTCTGGGAAATGACTTCGCCGACTGGCACTTCGTCGCTTTCCACTTCCTTGACGGAAACGTCGAGTTTCTTATCTTTCAGTATCTTCTTGGCGATTTCGACCTGTTTACCCGTTACATCCGGTACGGTAATGTCTTCGGTACTCCAAAAATTCCCAAAGGAAAAGAAGGCCCAGACAAAGGCGACGAGGAAGACGCCGAGCATACCGATGATGATAGTTTTCTGCGAATGATTGCTGATAGAATCCATGAACCGCGTGAAGGGGTTCTTCTTCTTTTCTTTCGGTTCTTCTTCGGGCAGGTCCTTTTCCTTGATAGGCTGTAATTTCTGCGTGCCGAAGTTATACGGACCCTTGCTGATGATCGGCCGGGCGCCGTTGGTATTGATGAAACCCTGGGACAGGCGCAGTTCCGACATCATCTCGCCGATGGACTGGAAGCGGTCGTCCGGGTTCTTGGCCATGGCCTTGAGGATGACCTGTTCGACGAGCCGCGGGATACGGCGGTTGTACTTCGTCGGCAAGGGAATATCGTCCTGGACGTGCTTCAAGGCGATACTGATGGCCGTATCGCCCTGGAAAGGGACGACGCCAGTCATCATTTCATACATGACGACGCCTAGGGAATAAATATCCGTCCGTTCGTCGATATGGCCGCCACTGGCCTGTTCCGGTGAAAAATAATGGACTGAGCCGAGGACGGTACGGTCGCTGTTTTCGACGGAATTCACAGCCCGGGCGATGCCGAAATCGGCGACTTTGATGCGTCCTGTCTCAGTGACCAGGATATTATGAGGCTTGATGTCGCAGTGGACAATGCCGTTGGCATGAGCATTTTCCAGGGCTTCGCCGATATCGAAGGCAATCTGTATCGACGTGTTGATCGGCAGGTGGCCGTGTTTTTCGATGTATTCTTTTAACGTTTCGCCGCGCACGAATTCCATGACGATGTAATGGACATTTTCATCGTAGCCGACGTCGTATATATTGACAATATTGGGGTGTGACAATTTGGCAGCCGCCTGGGCTTCCTGGCGGAAGCGGACGACAAAATCGTGGTCGTTGCCGTATTTTGAATGAAGTATTTTTACGGCGACGATCCGGTCCAGGAGGATATCCTGTGCTTTGTACACGCTGGCCATGCCGCCTGTGCCTACTTTTTCCAATATCTTGTATCTGTTATCTAAGATATGACCAATCATTTTTAGCTATTCCACCACTTTCATAGTCGTTCCCGATTATATGGTTGTTAAAATTGCCGTGATATTATCTTTCGCCCCGTTTTCATAGACGCGGGCAAAGAGATCATTGATGATTTCCCGTTCTGTCCGGCGGTAATCGCCGATAGCATCGTAGAGTTCCTGTTTCTGGATGAATGATGTCAAGCCGTCGGAACAAATCAGGATGCGATCTTTCGGCTGTACTTCAAAGGCTCCGCTGTCGACGACCAAGTTCTCATCGACGCCGACGGCTCTGGTCAGCACATGGCGCTGGGGATGATCCATCGCTTCTTCTTCAGTTATCTTGCCCTTTTCGAGCAGGACCTGGACGATCGTATGGTCGACGGAAATCTGTTTGAATTCCCCGTCGCGGTATAAGTAGATGCGGCTGTCACCGACGTGGCCCCAGAAGGCCATATGACGAGCCAGGGTCACCATGGACACGGTCGTCCCCATGCCCTTGAGCGAAGGGTCGATCAAGGTCTTGCTGAGGATGCTGGAGTTCGCATATTGAATGGCTTTCTCCAGCTGTACCGGTGCTGCATAACTAAAGTTCTTGAAATAATAAGCTATCGCTTCTACGGCCGTCTTGCTGGCGATTTCACCGCCTACATAGCCGCCCATACCGTCGGCTACGGCCAGTACGTTTTTCTCGTGGCTGATATAAAAGGAATCTTCATTCACTTTCCGAACCAGGCCGATTTTGGATTCACCGTATGTGCCCAAATTCTCACGTCCTCTCACGGTGTTTCGTTATAGGTACACATTAATTCATATCATATTCGCCGTCACCTGTCAAATTTTTTCGCGTTTTATGCGCAGCTGGCCGCAGGCGGCCTGTATCTGGCTGCCCATTTCCCGCCGCAGAGTGACGGAAACGCCGTGGCGCTGCAAATACGTGACGAATTCATTCATCGTCTTTTCATCGGGCCGGTAGAGGCCGACGTCGTAGTTGTCGTTGATGGGAATAGCATTGACCAGGATGTTCTGACCGCCCAGGAGACGGGCCAGTTCCTTGGCGCAGGCGTTGGTACAAGTCAGGCCCTTGATGAGGATGTATTCAAAGGTGACCTTCCGGCCAGTGACGTCGAAATAATGGCGGGCCGCCTTCAGGACTTCGTCGAGGGGATATTTCTCGGCAATCGGCATGATGCGACGCCGCAAGGCATCGTTCGGCGCGTGGAGGGATACGGCCAGGGTGATGGGCATGCCCTCTTTGGCCAGGTCGTACATCTTGGGGACGATGCCCGACGTCGACAAGGCCATGTTGCGATAGCCCAGATAGAGCGTATCCTTTTCGTGGATGAGCTTCATGAAGCGGATGACGTTATCGTAGTTGAGGAGCGGTTCCCCTGTCCCCATGATGACGATGGAATGGAGGTCCGGCGTGACGTATTTGCGGAAAGCCAGGAGCTGGGCGACCATTTCGCCAGCCGACAGGTTGCGGACGAAGCCGTTCTTGGCGGACGCACAGAAGGCGCAGTTGACGGCACAGCCGACCTGGGACGATACGCAGATGGAATTGCCATAGTCATGCTTCATGAGGACCGTTTCTACGGTCTCACCGTCAGCCAGCTGCAATAAGAGCTTCACTGTCTGTCCGTCCGGGGCGTCCAGGCGGGACACGACTTCCGGGAAATAGATTGGCAGCACTTCCTTCAGCTGTTCCCGGTCTTTCTTGGGCAGCAGGACCATATTATTCCAGGAAAAGATATTTTGCTTATAAATATAATGAAAAATCTGGTCGGCCCGGAACTTTTTCATCCCCTGGGCGACGAGGAACGCCTGGAGTTCCTTTTTGGTCATATCAAATACATTACTCATGTCAGCCCTCCTTTTTCATGCGGGCAATGAAGAAACCATCCAGGCCGTCGCGCTGGGGCAGGAGCTGGATGAAAGGCCCTTCATGGCCGGGAACGGGAAGCCACTGCGTCGCGTTTTCTACGTGGAATTCCGGATGATTCTTCAAAAAGGCAGCCACGATGCGGCTGTTTTCATCATCATTCATGGTGCAGGTACTGTAGACCAGGATGCCGCCAGGACGGACGCATTGGGATG
>ERZ773113.336-NODE-336-length-25286-cov-10.975903_pt1 | contig 25286 bp, 23 predicted proteins | sample MGYA00580565_ERZ773113 | MGnify/ENA primary metagenome ERZ773113 (study PRJEB29015, sample SAMEA2737827) | human gut metagenome | biome: human gut; feature: human-associated habitat; material: faeces | place: China | collected 2012 ...
AAAATGGTGCGAAGCATTCAGGGCAGGCATGACGGTCACATTTGGACTGAATAAAAGAGGGCTGATATTTTATCCCGGCTGCGAGATAAGCGGAGAGGTCGTTGTGAGAGACATAGGATTTGCACAGGCTGAAGTGGACAGAGTACACCCGGTGGCATATTCCTACAACAGAGACGATCTGTGCATGCTTCCGGGACGGAGTGATTCATCAAATAAGGGAACATATGGAAAGCTTGCGGTGATAGCTGGAAGCAGAGACATGTCCGGTGCCATGACATTTGCGGCGGAGGCTGCATACAGGATGGGAACAGGGCTTGTGAAGATTTACACACATATCGACAACAAGGAGATAGCAGGAGTGAGAATTCCTGAGGCAGTGCTTATGTGTTATAGCAACAAAGATGAAGCGGAGCAGTGTGCAAGGGATGCCGTGGAGTGGTCGGATGCCATACTGATCGGTCCTGGTATAGGAAAAGGCGATGCGGCAAGGAGCATGGTGGAATATATTATGTGCGAGGCCGTGCAGACCGTGATCGCGGATGCGGATGCCTTGAACATAATATCCGAAAAGCCCGATATTCTTGGAAGACACAGAGGACCGGTGATCGTAACGCCACATATAGGAGAGATGTCAAGACTTACAGGCGTCGCCATACCGGATATAAAAAAGAATATATTAGAGGTGTGCAAAGACTTTTCGATGGAGTATAATGTTGTAAGTGCGCTGAAAGATGCCAGAACATGCGTAAGTGACGGCAGGGATGTGTACATAAACACATCCGGTAATAACGGTATGTCAACTGCGGGGGCAGGGGATGTGCTTGCCGGGATAATAGCTGGGCTTGTCTGCACCGGACTTGGTGCGTATGAGGCTGCGAAGCTGGGAGTATATATACATGGGTTGGCAGGAGATATGGCGGCAGAGCACAGAGGAAGAAATGCAATGATAGCCAGGGATATAGTGAGCGCTATATCGGAGGTTATAAAAGGAGCAGAACATGATGGACAACAGTAACTTTAACAGAGTGCAGGCTGTGATAAATCTTGACAATATAAGGGATAATATCACGGCTATGAAGAGGCTTATAGACGGTGATAAGAAGATGCTGGCGGTCATAAAGGCAGACGCCTATGGACACGGCGCTGTCGAGGTGGCAGAGGCACTTGATGATCTGGTGGATTTCTTTGCAGTGGCATTCATCGATGAGGCTTTGGAGCTCAGAAGAGCAAATATAGATAAGCCCATATTGATACTGGGCTACACAGATCCCTCGGATTACGAACTGATTATCAGATATGATGTTAGACCTGCCATGTATGAGGTGGACGATGCACAGAAGCTCTCGGATTTGGCGGTGAGCATGAATACAAAGGCAAAGATCCATATCAAGGTCGATACAGGCATGGGAAGAATCGGATTCACATGTGATGAAGATGGCGTGAAGAACATAGAAAAGATCAGTCAGATGCCGGGCATAGAGATAGAGGGGATATTTACCCATTACGCAAAGGCTGATGAACTCGACAAGACCGCTGCAAATGGTCAGCTTGAGAAGTTCAGGTGGATAAACAGCCAGCTTGAGGCACTTGGAATACACATACCTGTAAGGCATATATCTAACAGTGCGGGTATCATGGAGATGGACAATTCGGATTTTGATATGGTCAGATCGGGAATAGTCACATACGGACTTTATCCATCAGATGAAGTAGATAAGAATATAGCGGCTTTGAAACCTGCTATGAGACTTATGTCCAAGGTTATATTTGTGAAGGACGTAAAAGCCGGAACAGGTATAGGATATGGATGGTCCTATATAGCGGATCATGATATAAAGGTTGCGACGGTGTCGGCAGGATATGCCGATGGATACCCAAGAGCACAGTCCAATATAGGCCGAGTTATCATCCATGGAGAGTATGCTCCGATCATCGGAAGGGTGTGCATGGATCAGTTCATGGTTGACGTGAGCCACATTGATGGTGTAAAAGTAAGAGATGACGTAACTCTCATCGGACAGGATGGAGACAGAGAGGTAACTGTCGAGGAGGTGGCAGCGCCTGCCAACAGCTTTAATTACGAGCTGGTATGTAACATATCAAGACGAGTTCCGAGAACATACATAAGGGACGGCAGAGAGCTTGGACAGGTAAACTATCTTCTGGATTAACGAATAACCGGTACTGTCATGGGCAATACTTTTTTTAGAGTGGAATACATACTATATAAGTATATAGCCACATTCAATGAAAGTATTTGTGGGGTGAACAGAATTGGTGATCAGACGTGGGGATATTTATTACGCGGATCTAAGACCGGTGGTTGGATCGGAGCAGGGAGGCATACGACCTGTTATAGTAGTTCAGAATGAGGCTGGGAACAGACACAGTTCCACGGTCATAATAGCTGCGATAACCAGCAAGATGAAGAGGCCAAAACTTCCAACACATATCATGCTTGATTCTTCAAGCTGTGATATAGCGAAGGATTCCGTCATATTGTTGGAACAGCTCAGGACTATAGACAAACAGCGCCTGAAAGAAAAGGTGTGTCACGTTGACGCTGATGTGCTGAGGCGTGTTGATGAAGCTCTGAAGATAAGTCTTGAACTGGCATAAAATAATATATGAGGTGATACAGACAATTATATGAAGATTTTTAACAAAAAATCAGAAGAGGAAAAGGTAGAAGAAGAGATCATATCCATGGTGAACGAGGGAAATGAGCAGGGACTTATAGAGGACTCTGAGGCCCAGTTTATTACAAACATATTTGAGTTCACTGACAAGGAGAGCAGAGATGTGATGACGGCCAGATTGAACGTCATGGCTATAGACAAGAACTCTGATCTGGACGAAGTCATGGAGATAATGATAGAGAATAACTATTCAAGATATCCGGTGTATGACGGTGATCTTGACAACGTAGTTGGAATAATCTATTTCAAGGATTTTGTGAAGGAATATCTGCGAGATAAGACGAAATCACTGGCTGAGATCATGGTTGAGGCTACATTTGTACATCCTACGTACAACATAGCAAAATTGTTCCGCAGGATGCAGACAGCAAAGATACATATGGTCATAGTTGTGGATGAGTATGGTCAGACAGAGGGAATTGTGACCATGGAGGATATTCTGGAAGAGATAGTCGGTAACATACTTGACGAGTACGATGACGCCAGCGAGGATATCAAGAAGCGTGGCGATATGTACATAGTCAGTGGTAAGGCTGAACTGGATGAGCTGAGTGACGTTCTGGGGATAGAATTCCCGGACGAGGACTTCCAGACGCTGAACGGATTTCTGCTGTATGAGCTGGGGAGACTTCCATATGCGGATGAGGAGATAGAGATAGTGTATCAGAACTACAGATTCACTTCCCTGTCGGTAAATAACAACATGATCGGTGAGGTAAAGATCACAAAGGTTGAAAAAACACCGCAATAGTGATAATATACGTAACTAGTAATCAAGAGAAAGAGGAGAATTAACGATGTCAGGACATTCAAAATTTGCGAACATCAAGCACAAGAAGGAAAAGAACGATGCAGCAAAGGGTAAGATCTTCACAATCATTGGTAAGGAGATCGTGGTAGCAGTAAAGGAAGGCGGAGCAAATCCTGAGAACAACAGTAAGCTTCGTGATGTAATCGCCAAGGCAAAGGCAAACAACATGCCTAACGATACTATCAAGCGTGGTATCGAGAGAGCGGCAGGAGATGCAAACTCAGTAAACTATGTAGTGAATACATATGAAGGCTACGGTCCTAACGGTACCGCCATCATAGTAGACACTCTTACGGACAATAAGAACAGAACAGCAGCCAATGTGCGTAACTGCTTCACAAAGGGTGGCGGTAACGTAGGTACAACAGGCTGTGTATCATATATGTTTGATCACAAGGGACAGATCATCATTGCAAAGGAAGACTGTGATATAGATGCAGATGACCTCATGATGATGGCACTGGATGCAGGAGCTGAGGATTTCTCAGACGAGGATGACAGCTACGAGATCATCACAGCACCTGAGGATTTCTCGCAGGTAAGAGAGAGCCTTGAGAAGGAAGGCATAAAGATGGCTGAGGCTGAGCTCACAATGATACCTCAGAACTATGTTGATATAGACGATCCTGAGGTTGTCAAGAAGTTCACAAGGATTATAGATATGCTTGAGGAGGACGATGACGTTCAGGCAGTATATCACAATGCAAATCTTCCGGAAGAGGACGATGAGGACTGATATATAATTGCAAGGGATATGATAACATTGGTAACAGACAATTACTCAGATAATCAGCGCCATTGCAGCATAGCTTGAAATAGAACTTCCGCACCTTATATATGGTGTGGAAGTTCTATTTGAGTAATGACGACATGGATGGTATCTGTGTCTGTTATATACGGAATGAGTATTGTTAGGAGAAGAGATGAAGGGAATACTTAGATATCTTAAGGACTATAAGAAAGAGTCCATACTTGCCCCGCTTTTTAAGATGTTGGAGGCAACATTTGAATTGCTTATCCCGATCGTCATGGCAAATGTAATCGATGTCGGTATAGCAGGGCGTGACATAAGCTACGTTGTGAAGATGTGTCTCGTCATGATACTTTTGGGAATTATCGGTCTGGTGTGTTCTATCACCGCCCAGTATTTTTCGGCAAAGGCTGCTACAGGATTTGGAACAGCACTTCGAAATGATCTGTTCAGGCATATTACATCACTTTCATACACAGAGATCGACAGCATAGGAACATCCACACTGCTCACGAGAATGACCAGTGACACGAACCAGGTACAGACAGGAGTCAACATGGTGCTCAGACTGTTCCTCCGTTCACCGTTCATAGTGTTCGGTGCCATGATCATGTCATTCACCATCGACGTGAAGTCGGCCATGACATTTGTGGTGACCATACCGGCACTTTCAATTGTTGTGTTCGGTGTTATGGCACTCAGCATACCTCTGTTCAAGAAGGTGCAGAACAGACTGGACAGAGTCACACTGCTCACCCGTGAGGGACTTGAGGGCGTGAGAGTTATCAGAGCCTTCAACAGACAGGACAAGGAATTTGAGGAGTTTGACAAGTCCACGGATGACCTGATGAAGTTCCAGCTCCTTGCAGGACGTATATCAGCGTTCATGAATCCTGTCACTTATGTGATAATCAATCTCTCAACCGCAGCTATAATCTGGATCGCAGCGGGACAGACAGATGCGGGAATCATCACACAGGGAAAGGTCGTCGCACTTGTCAACTATATGTCACAGATACTCGTCGAGCTCATCAAGCTCGCAAACCTTATCGTGACGATCACCAAGGCTGTTGCCTGCGCAAAGAGAATAAATGCGGTCATGGATCAGCAACCATCGATAACAGACGGAACAGGCAAGGCAGCAGGATCACCGGCAAATACTGTAAAGGTAAGCTTCAGGGATGCAAATCTCAGATATGCTGGGGCCGGAGCAGATTCCCTGTCAGATATAACATTTGACGTGTCACCGGGCGAGACTGTGGGAATCATAGGCGGTACGGGTTCAGGAAAGAGTTCTCTTGTAAACATGATCCCAAGATTTTACGATGCCAGCCAGGGAAGCGTGTGCATAGACGGAGTTGACGTAAAGGACTACACCCTGGACGAGCTCAGGCATAAGGTCGGAGTGGTACCGCAGAAGGCTGTATTGTTTGCCGGAACAATAGCAGACAATATCAGGTGGGGCAAGCAGGATGCGACTGAAGCAGAGATAGACGAGGCGCTTGAGATAGCCCAGGCCAAGGAGTTTGTAGACGGCAAGGAGAATGGAATATACTTCAAGATCACCCAGGGGGGCAAGAACCTGTCGGGTGGACAGAAGCAGAGGCTTACCATAGCCAGAGCGGTCGTCAGAAAGCCTGAGATACTGATACTGGATGACAGCGCATCGGCGCTGGATTTTGCAACTGATGCGGCTCTCAGAAAAGCGATCAGGGAGAAGACAAAGGGCATGACTGTATTCCTTGTGTCACAGAGAGCGTCGACCATCATGAATTCGGATAAGATCATCGTCATGGATGATGGTCAGATAGCCGGGATAGGAACCCATCGGCAGCTGCTTTCTAACTGTGAGATATACAGGGAGATATGTCAGTCACAGCTTTCGGAGGAGGAACTGTCTCATGAGTAAAGATAAAGGGAATAAATCAGTAAATAAAAAGACGATACTCAGAATACTGAAGTATATCAAGAGATACAGGTTCCTCGTGGTTCTGTCTCTCATATGTGCAGCCATATCGGTCGTGCTCACACTGTATGCACCTATCATCATGGGACATGCAGTTGACAGGGTCGTTGGACCGGGAAAAGTAGATTTTACAGGACTTAAAGGAATGCTTGCAAAGCTTGTGATTGTGGTCGTTATAACGGCTGTTGCACAGTGGGTCATGAACGTGCTCAACAACATGATCACATACAGGGTGGTTAATGATGTAAGAACAAAGGCATATGAGAAGCTTGGCAGCCTGCCGCTCTCATATGTGGATTCACATACACACGGAGACATAGTAAGCAGGATCATAGCTGACGTAGACCAGTTCTCAGACGGACTTCTGATGGGATTTACACAGCTATTTACAGGAGTTATGACTATAGTAGGAACACTGTGCTTCATGCTGTCGATCAACTGGATCATAGCCATTGTGGTCGTATGTATCACTCCGGTATCACTCTTTGTTGCGTCATTCATAGCAAAGAGAACATACAGTATGTTCAGGAAGCAGGCTGAGATCAAGGGTGAGCTCACATCCCTTGTAAATGAGATGGTTGAGAACCAGAAGGTAGTCACAGCATTCTCCATGGAGGATGAGACCTGCGACAGATTCCAGGAGGTCAATGGAAGACTTAATGTGGCAGGACTTCAGGCTACATTCTTCTCATCGATAACAAATCCTAGTACAAGATTTGTCAACAGCCTCGTGTACACAGGCGTTGGAATCATAGGTGCCATAACAGCTATAAAGGGCTTTATATCAGTTGGACAGCTCACAAGTTTCCTGAGCTATGCAAATCAGTATACAAAGCCGTTCAATGAGATATCAGGCGTTGTCACAGAGCTTCAGAACGCGCTGGCATCCGCTGCCAGAGTGTTTGAGCTTATAGACGAGGACCCAGAGGCTGCAGAGCCTGCTGGCGCACACGAGCTCACAGACGTTCACGGTGAGGTGGACCTTAAGAATGTTGACTTCTCATACAACAAAGATGTGGAGCTCATCAAGAACCTCAACCTGAATGTGAAGGATGGACAGAGGATAGCCATAGTAGGACCTACAGGCTGTGGTAAGAGTACAGTCATCAACCTGCTCATGAGATTCTATGATGTGGATGCGGGAAGCATATCCGTGGATGGATATGACATACGAGAGGTCACAAGAAAGAGCCTCCGCGGCAACTACGGAATGGTGCTCCAGGAGACCTGGCTTAAGAGTGGCACGATAAGGGACAATATAGCATACGGAAGACCGGACGCAACGGATGAGGAGATCGTCGAGGCTGCAAAGCAGTCACATGCACACAGCTTTATCAAGAGACTTCCTGATGGCTATAACACATATATAACAGAGGATGGAGGCAATCTGTCACAGGGACAGAAGCAGCTCCTATGTATCACAAGGGTTATGCTTGATCTTCCACCTATGCTCATACTGGATGAGGCAACATCATCCATAGATACAAGAACTGAGATAAGGATACAGAGGGCATTTGCCAAGATGATGAAGGGCAGAACAAGCTTCGTGGTTGCACACAGACTGTCAACTATCAAGGAGTCAGATGTCATCCTCGTCATGAAGGACGGACACATCATCGAACAGGGAAATCACGAGTCACTGCTTGCAAAGGGCGGCTTCTACACAAATCTGTACAATTCCCAGTTTGCAAGATAATACAGAGAAATGCATAAATATAAAAGGGCTGTGCTTTGAGGTATACCTCACGGTACAGTCCTTTTTAACGGTGGTTAAAGCATTTATCTGTTATATTTCACGAACGCTTGCCAGTGGCGGGCTTTGTGTATATAATGTATGCGTGCGAGATGCGATACTCAGTGAAGTAGATTATAGGCAATTGCGAAATTCAAGAATTGAACATGCAAGAGGTGTTTAGCCGTACCAGATCAGGGGAATACGAAGTCGCCGGTACTTAGATGGCGCGTCAGCGGCATCTTTAGTACCGCTGCAGACTGAGTTAAGTGGAAACGACCCCTGATTGGTATGCTAAAGCACCTCTGCATATGTAATCATGTTTCGCAATTGCCTATAAAGTAGATAAAGGCAAAAGGAGAGAAAGATGAAGGTTAGTGAATCAGGTTATACAAGAGAAGAACTTTTAGAGATAGTAGATACATATCTGGCAGAGCAGTCCAGAAGATGGGAATTCATAGAGGAGAAGGGCGATGGCATGTATGTGTACGCTGAGAACGGCGACAGATACCTCGACTTCTTCGCAGGAATAGCGGTAAGCAGCGCGGGAAATGCCAACAAGAAGGTTGCAAAGGCCATAGCTGACCAGGCTGCAAATGTAATACATGCATCCAACTATGCATATACACTTCCAATGATACTCCTTGCAAAGAAGGTGTGTGACACCATAGGCATGGAGAAGATCGTGTTCCAGAACTCAGGAACAGAGGCAAATGAAGCCATGATCAAGATGGCTAGAAAGTACGGCGTGGACAATTACGGACCGGACAGATATAAGATCGTGACAGCGAAGAACAGCTTCCACGGAAGAACATACGGTGCACTGTCGGCAACAGGCCAGCCTGATTCGGCCTGCCACAAGGGATTTGCACCACTCCTTCCGGGATTCACATATGCAGAGTATAACAACCTTGAGGACTTCAAGAGCAAATGCGATGAGAACACCATAGGAATCATGGTAGAGCCTGTACAGGGCGAGGGTGGTGTATACCCTGCAGACCCTGAGTTCCTTAAAGGACTTCGTGAGTTCTGTGATGAGAAGAACATGCTCCTCATGTTCGACGAGGTTCAGACCGGATGGGGAAGAACCGGAGACATCATGGCATATATGACATATGGCGTAAAGCCTGACATGGTATCCATGGCAAAGGCCATCGGGGGCGGTATGCCTATAGGCGCGATGTGTACAAGCACCAAGATAGCAGCAGCATTTACACCTGGTGCCCACGGTTCAACATACGCAGCCAACCCTGTGTGTTGTGCAGCGGCGCTTGCAGAGATAGATGAGATACTGGATAACAAGCTCTACGAGAATGCAAAGGAAGTAGGAGCATACTTCATGGAGGAACTCAAGGCACTTCCTTGTGTCAAGGAGATCAGAGGACGTGGTCTTCTTATAGGCGTTGAGTTCAACAAGCCTATCGCATTTGAAGTAAAGCACAGAGCGCTTGAGAACAAGCTCCTCATAACAGCGGTAAGAGACAGCATCATAAGGATCGCACCTCCACTTATCGTTAAGAAGGAGCACTGTGACGAGGCTGTTAAGCTGCTCATCAAGTCTGTGACAGAAGCACTGCAGGAGCAGTAATACAGCGTGATCATATAGCAGAATAAGCATGAATCATAAAAGTAATATAGGAGACCATAATGGGAAGAAGTAAAGAAGAGATGGAGGGTGTGACCCTCCTTGGAAATAAAGACGTAAAGTACAGCATGGACTATGCACCTGAGATGCTCCAGACATTTGACAACAAGCATCCGGACAACGACTACTTTGTAAAGTTCAACTGTCCTGAGTTCACAAGCCTCTGTCCGATCACCGGACAGCCTGACTTCGCAACGGTGTACATATCATATGTGCCGGGCGAGAAGATGGTGGAGAGCAAGTCGCTGAAACTGTATCTGTTCAGCTTCAGAAATCACGGAGACTTCCATGAGGACTGTATGAACATTATCATGAAGGACCTCATAAAACTGATGGATCCAAAGTACATCGAGGTGTGGGGCAAGTTCACACCGAGGGGGGGAATCTCCATAGACCCGTACTGCAATTACGGCAGACCGGGAACAAAGTGGGAGGAGGTTGCCTGGAACCGTCTGGCAAACCACGACCTCTACCCTGAGAAAGTTGACAATAGATAATTGGGTCTGAGCAGCACGCACGGACGGATAGGAGAATCATAATGGCGGATTACAGAGAGACTGTGGATTATATATTGGGTATTCCGCTTTTTGCACAGAAGATTGGCAAGGAGAACCTTTCCAGTCTTTTGTGCCGTTTGGGGAACCCTGAGAAGGCTGTTCCTGCGATACATGTGGCGGGAACCAACGGCAAGGGTTCCGTTTCGCACATCATCGCCGCCGTGCTGATCGTCATCACCTTTTTCACCAGCATCTTCCCCATCGTCTCCTTTGCATTTGAAACGTTCCTGCCCAACCCGGGCGATTACAGCTTCCTATACACCGGAGACGCCGACAACCTGACCGTCAAATGGTGGACGACGGACGAGAACATCACGGAAAACGGAATGTACGGCCAGAAGGGCATCCTGCACAACGAGACCATCTGGCACGCCTTCCGCGGAACGATCCTGGTGTCCGTGTGCTGCTCCCTGCTGGCCGGTACCATCGGCACCATGATCGGCTACGCCGTATCCAAGACGAGGCGGAGCCGATGGGCGAACTACGTCAACGCGGTGGCCTTCCTGCCGTATCTGATGCCCTCCATCGCCGTGGGCGTGGCGTTCTTCGTTCTCTTTTCCAATCGGTACGTTAACCTCTTCAATACGTACACGCTGCTCATCATCGTCGGCACCATTAAATATATCCCCTTCGCCAGCCGGGCCAGCCTGAACTCCATGCTCCAGCTCTCCGGCGAGATCGAAGAGGCCGCCATCATTCAGGACATTCCGTGGAGCAAGCGGATGACCCGCATCATCATCCCCATTCAAAAGTCCTCCATCATCAGCGGCTATCTGCTGCCGTTCATGACCTGCCTGCGCGAGCTGAGCCTGTTCATGCTGCTGTGCGTTCAGGGCTTCATCCTCTCCACCACGCTGGACTATTTCGACGAAATGGGTCTGTACGCCTTCTCCAGCGGCATCAACCTGATCCTGATCGTCACCATTCTGATTTGCAACACCCTCGTCAACAAGGTCACCGGCGCAAGCCTTGATAAGGGAATAGGAGGTTAAATCATGCCTGAGATCGTATTGACCCACGTAACCAAACGCTGGGATAAATTCTACGCTGTGGACGACCTGAATCTGGTTATCGACGACAACGCCTTCGTCACGCTGCTGGGGCCCTCCGGCTGCGGCAAGACCACCACCCTGCGCATGATCGCGGGACTGGAGACTCCCACCAGCGGCCGCATCACCATCGGCGGCCGGGTCGTGTATGACAGCGAGGCCGGCATCAATATCCCGCCCAACAAGCGCAAGGTGGGCTTCCTGTTCCAGAACTACGCCCTCTGGCCCAACATGACCGTCTACCAGAACATCTCCTTCGGCCTTTCCAATATCAAGGAAGAGCTGCCCAAGTTCGACCCGGACGCCAGCCGCGCCGCAACGCTGCTGCGCGTCCTGCAGAAGCCGGACGACGTGGTAAAGACCATCGTGGAGTGCGTGGACAAAAAGGGCAAGCTGGACGTGAACAAGGCCCAGATCAAGCTGATCGACCGCATAAGCGGCAGGCCCCTGCACCTGGACATCTCGGACGAACCGATGAAAAAAGGGATCATTACGAATAGGAATAAATTCGTGTTAGGCGGCTCGGGGTCAGGCAAGTCATTCTTTATGAATCATTTAGTCCGCCAATACTGGGAGCAGGGCACGCATGTCGTGCTGGTGGATACCGGTAACAGCTACCAGGGTCTTTGCGAGCTGATCCGGCGTAAGACCAAAGGTGAGGACGGCGTGTATTTTACCTATACCGAGGAACATCCCATCAGTTTCAACCCGTTCTACACCGACGACTACTATTTCGACGTGGAGAAGAAGGACAGCATCAAGACGCTGCTGCTGACACTCTGGAAAACCGAGGACGACAAGATCACGAAGACCGAGAGCGGCGAGCTGGGCAGTGCCGTGAACGCCTATATCGAGCGTATCCGCGCCGACCGGAATATCGTGCCGTGTTTTGACAGTTTCTACGAGTACCTGCGGGACGACTACCGCCGCGAGCTGGAGGAGCGGGAGATCCGGGTCAGCCGCGAGGATTTCAACATCGACAACATGCTCATCACCCTGCGGCAGTATTATAAGGGCGGACGCTACGACTTCCTTCTGAACTCCCGGGCCAACATCGACCTGCTCTCGAAGCGCTTCGTGGTCTTCGAGGTGGATTCCATCAAGGAAAACAAGGAGCTTTTTCCCGTGGTCACCATTATCATCATGGAGGCTTTCATAAACAAGATGAGACGGCTCAAGGGGGTACGCAAACAGCTCATCGTCGAGGAGGCCTGGAAGGCGCTCTCTACGGCCAATATGGCTGAATATCTGCGTTATATGTATAAAACCGTCCGCAAATACTACGGTGAGGCCATCGTTGTGACGCAGGAGGTCGAGGACATCATTTCCAGCCCGGTGGTCAAGGAGGCGATCATCAACAACTCGGACTGCAAGATCCTGCTCGACCAGCGCAAGTTCATGAACCGTTTCGACGCGATTCAGTCCTTGTTGGGGCTGACCGACAAGGAGAAGGCGCAGATTCTCTCGATCAACCAGTCCAACGACCCTTCCCGTAAATACAAGGAGGTCTGGATCGGTCTGGGCGGCGTTCAGTCGGCGGTCTATGCCACGGAGGTCAGCGTCCCGGAGTACCTGGCCTACACGACCGAGGAAACGGAGAAAGTGGAGGTACAGCGGCTTGCCGGGGAGCTGGGCGGTGATATGGAACTGGCGATCAGGCAGCTCGCCGAGGGCAAACGTTAAAGGGAGGGCAGGCCATGTATCGCAAGTGTATCGGATCAGACCCCACGGCGGCGCGTTTGGACTTCGCGCTGTACGAGGTGGCGGGCGAGTGGGAAAGCCGCTCGGGTTCTCCCCGGGTTCGCATCTACCGCAACCCGGGACGCCGGGGCGGCGGTTTTTACGTGGAGGTGTCCTACAAGGACGGGACACGCTTCTCCCGTCCCGTGAGGAAGTATTGGGGAGGTATCCGTTACTTCGACCTCTACGGGTATGTCGCCCTGGCCTACGATGCGGGGCGCGAGGTGCTCCAGCTCTCCGCCTACGGGGATTATTACCGGGCGTCGGAATGACCGCCCAAGTATTCACGAATTAAATAATGAAAAGGATGAAACGATTGATTTTAACGCTGTTCGTGGGGCTTCTTTGCTTCACGTACCAGGCAAAAGCGCAGTGGACGGTCATCGACCCGTCGAACCTCGTTCAGAACATCAAGAGCGCGGTTCAAAGCTCGACCACGGCGACCAACATGGTCAAGTCGCTGCAAGAGAGTATCAAGATTTATAACCAAAGCAAGGCTTACTACGACGCCCTCAAATCGGTGCATAACATCATCAAGGATGCCCGGAAGGTGAAGCTGACGCTCGAAATGGTCAGCGAGATCACGGAAATCTACACCTCGGGATTCAACCGTATGGTTTCAGACCCGAACTTCACGGTGGACGAGCTGGCGGCGATCTCGGCGGGTTACGCCCGGCTGCTGGAGGAGGGCGGCGCGCTGGTGACGGAACTCAAGACGGTCATAACCGGCGGCAACGGCCTCTCGCTCTCGGACAAGGAGCGGATGGACGTGGTGGATCAGGTTTACACGAAGATGCTGGAGTACCGCAACCTCACGCGCTATTACACGCGCAAGACCATCTCCGTGTCCTTCATCCGCAGCCGCGAAAAGGGCGACGCGCACCGGGTGCTGGCACTTTACGGGAACCCGAACGACAGATATTGGTAACCTGAAAACGGAGGCAGTCATGGATTTCGACAATTTACACCAGGTTCTCCGGAACCTGTATCAGGAGATGATGCCGCTATGCGGCGACATGATCGGGGTGGCGAAAGGTATCGCCGGCCTGGGTGCGCTCTTTTACGTGGCTTACCGGGTATGGAAGGCACTGGCCAGCGCGGAGCCTATCGACGTGTTCCCGCTCCTGCGGCCTTTCGCCATCGGCTTGTGCGTGATGTTCTTTCCCACCGTGGTTCTGGGGACGATCAACGCCGTGATGTCGCCCGTGGTGCAGGGCACGCACGCCATACTGGAGGGGCAGACATTGGATTTGCAGGCATACCAGCAACAGAAGGACGATTTGGAAGCCGAGGCCCGCAGGCGCGAGGGCAAGGCTTGGTTAGTGGACGACGAGGTGTATGAACAACGGCTTGCGGATATGGGTATCACGGATTTGGGCGAGATTATCAGCATGTGGGCCGAACGCACGTGGTACGACATCAAGGCCGGTTTCCGGCAGCTTGTCCGGGACTTCTTCGAGTTGTTGTTCAACGCCGCGGGGCTTACCATCGACACGCTGCGGACATTCTTTTTAGTCGTGCTGTCGATTCTGGGGCCCTTGTCGTTCGCCCTCTCCATTTACGACGGCTTCCACTCGACGCTCGCGAGCTGGATTTCCCGCTATATCAGCGTGTACCTTTGGCTTCCCATCGCCGACCTGTTCTCCGCGGTGCTGGCCAAGATCCAGACGTTGATGCTCCAGGCGGACGTCCTGGCCCTGCAAGACCCCAACTACATTCCCGACAGCGGCAGCGGTGTCTATATTATCTTTTTGATTATAGGTATCATAGGCTATTTCACGATCCCCACCGTTGCCGAGTGGGTGATCCAGTCGGGCGGAGCCGGCGGGGCTATGGGCGGTATCAACAAGGCCGGGGCATTCGCCACGGGTGTCGCGGGCGGTATCGCCGGCAACATGATCGGCCGCACGTTCGGGCGTCGCGGCGGTGGCGGTTCCTCCTCCGGTAACGGCGGCGGTGGCCCGGCTTCGGGCAGTGCCCCCAACGGGCGCAACCTGGCAACACAAGGTAACAGTAATCATTCATAACAATTTGGACAATGGAATTCAAGTCATTAAAAAACATCGAAACAAGTTTCAGGCAGATTCGGCTTTTCGGTATCGTGTTCCTCTGCCTGTGCGCGCTGGTATCCGTGTTCAGCGTGGTCGCGAGCTTCCGTTTCGCCGAAAAGCAGCGCGAGAAGATCTACGTCCTGGACGGGGGCAAGTCGCTGATGCTGGCGCTCTCGCAGGATTTGAGCCAGAACCGCCCCGTGGAGGCGCGCGAACATATCCGGCGTTTTCACGAGTTGTTCTTCACCCTCTCGCCCGACCGTGCGGCCATCGAGAGCAACATCAACCGCGCGCTGTTCCTGGTCGATAAGAGCGCCTTCGCCTATTACCAGGACATGCAGGAGAAAGGTTACTACAACCGTGTGGTGTCGGGGAACATCAGCCAGCGTATCGAGGTGGACTCCGTGGTGTGCGACTTCAACGCCTATCCCTACCGGGCCATGACCTATGCCCGGCAAATGATTGTCCGCGAGAGCAACATCACCGAGCGTTCGCTGGTCACGCGTTGCGAGCTGATCAACTCGGGGCGTTCGGACAATAACCCGCAGGGTTTCATCATGGAGAAATTCGAGATTCTGGAGAACCGCGATTTACGTACATTAAAAAGATAAGGCTATGGCAAAGAAGAGAATAAAGGCTTTCGGGGAGTGGGTCGAAGACCACCTGCGCCGCGCTTGCGGGGCGCTCTCGCCCGATAAGCGGATTATCGTGATCCTCACGCTGCTCTTGTTCTTTTCCGTCTTGTCGCTCTACTTTACCGTGTCTTCCATCTACCGCTTCGGCAAGGGAGCCGGGGAACGGATGCAGATACGGCATATCGAGCGGCTGGAGCTGGAATTAAGACAACGGCAGGAGGCCGACAGTGTAAAACATCTAAAAGATTTCAATTATGACGACGAACGAAAAACAGAATAAACAGCCGGAGGCGGGGAAAAAGGAACTCACGCCCCGGCAGATACAGATGCGGAAGAAGATGGTGGTCTTCCCGCTCTTTTTCCTGGCCTTTGCCGGGTGCATGTGGCTGATCTTCTCCCCCGGCGAAAAAGAACGGGAGGAGCCTTCGGCGGGTTTTAACACGGAGCTGCCGACCCCGGAATCGGAGGGTATCCTCTCGGACAAGCGTGATGCCTACGTGCAGGAGGAGATGCGGCGCAGGGAGCGGGAAAAGATGCGCTCCTTGCAGGATTTCGCGTTCGGGATGGAGGACGAGGAGGAAGAGCCCGTCATGCCCGCTGCCGTGCCGGATAAGTCTTCCGGCCCTGCCGGCGGTTCGTCGGGAGCTTTCCGGACTTCCCGTGCCGCCTATGCCGACATCAACCGCCAGTTAGGCAGTTTCTACGAGGAGACCGCCGGTGAAACGGGGGAAGAGCGCGAGATGCAGGCCCGCATCGAGGAACTGGAACGCCGCCTGGAAGAACAGCAGGCGCAGAAAACGGCCCAGGAGGAGCAGGTGGCGCTGCTGGAGAAGTCCTACGAGATCGCCGCCCGCTACATGAATGGCGGTCAGGCCCCTGAAGCCCCGCGTCAGAAAGCCTCCGTTTCCGGCAAGGCTTCCGTGCAGCCCGTGCGCCAGGTGCGCCGTAACATCGTGTCGCTGCTCGCCGCCCCGCTGCCCGATTCGGTCTTCGCCCGTGAGTTCGTCAAGCCCCGGAACTGGGGTTTCAACACGGTGGGGAGCGACCTTCGCGAGCCCGAGCGCAACAGTATCCGTGCCGCCGTGCAGCAAACCGTGACGCTCACCGATGGCGGGGAGGTTACTTTCCGTCTGTTGGAACCGATGATGGCGGGAGATCTGCTCATCCCCTCGGGTACGCCCGTAACGGGGGCGGCGAGGATCAACGGCGAACGGCTGACGGTCAAGGTCAGCGCTGTCCAGCACGGCGGGGCGGTCGTTCCGGTCGATCTGTCGGTCTATGACACGAACGGCAACGAGGGTATTCCCGTGCCGGGGTCGGAAGAACTCAATGCCGTGAAGGAGATCGCCGCCAATATGGGCGCGGGCATGGGCAGCAGTATCACGATCACGGACGATGCCGGTTCGCAACTGCTCTCCGACCTGGGGCGCAGCGCCATCCAGGGCGTGTCGCAATACGTGAGCAAGAAGATGCGCTCGGTCAAGGTCACGCTCAAGGCCGGTTACAGCGTCCTGCTGCTCCCGCCCCTTCAATAAGGGTACAAACGACGTACTTCCGTACACCACTGAAAAAATCCATTTTTATCAACAATCAAAAATTTATCGAGTATGAAAAAGATTCTTCTGGCACTCGCTTTTATCGGGTGCATGTTCGCTGCCCACGCGCAGGAAAAGCCCTCCACGGGCGATTTGTACGACGGCCTTACCCGTCCGCTGACCTTCAACCGGGTTATCCCGCCCTACGCGCTGGAGGTGACGTTCAGCAAGACCGTGCATGTGATTTTCCCCTCGGCCATCCGTTACGTCGATCTGGGGTCTTCGGATCTTCTGGCGGCGAAAGCCGACGGCACGGAAAACGTGCTGCGTGTAAAGGCGGCCCTGCGTGATTTCTCGCGCGAGAGCAACCTTTCGGTCATTACCGAGGACGGGGCCTATTACAGCTTCAATGTCAAGTATGCCGACGAGCCGGTGAAACTGTCGGTCGAGATGGCGGACTTCCTGCATGACGGGGAGGCGGTAAACCGCCCCAATAACGCGCTGGACATCTATTTGCAGGAGTTGGGATGCGAATCTCCGCTGCTGGTCAAACTGATCATGCAGTCCATTTACAAGAATGACCGCCGCGAGATCAAGCATATCGGTTGCAAGCGTTTCGGGGTACAATACCTCCTCAAAGGTATCTACGTGCATAACGACCTGCTTTATTTCCACCTCCAACTGAAAAACTCCTCCAACGTGCCTTTCAACGTGGACTACCTGACGTTCAAGATTACGGACAAGAAGGTGGCCAAACGCACGGCCATCCAGGAGCAGGTCGTATGGCCCGTGCGTGCGTACAACAACGTGCAGGTCATCGGCGGCAAGCGTACCGAGCGCATGGTCTTCACGCTCCCGAAGTTCACGCTGGCCGACGACAAGCAGCTGGTCGTGGAACTGCACGAGCAGCAGGGCGGGCGACACCAGACTTTCACGGTGGAGAATGCCGACCTGGTGCGCGCACGTGTTATCAACGAGTTAAAGGTAAAGTGATATGAAACGGGCGATATTCATTCTCACGCTGGGGTTATGCCTCCTCCTTTCGGACGGGGCGCACGCCCAGCGTGCCCTGCCCGCCATGCGCGGGCTGGAAATACGGGGAGGCATGACCGACGGCTTCTATACCCGGGACAGCCGCAGCGAAACGGGCTACTGGTTCGGGCTGGCCATGAGCCGCTACGCGAAAAATGCCGATAAGTGGGTGTTCGGCGCGGAGTTCCTGAACCGTTATTACCCCTACAAGTCGGAACGTATCCCTGTGGCGCAGTTCACGGCCGAGGGCGGTTACTATTACAAGTTCCTCGCCGACCCGTCCAGGACTTTTTTCTTCTACCTCGGCGGCTCGGCGCTGGCCGGTTACGAGAGTGTGAACCGGGGCGAAAGGCGGCTCTATGACGGCTCTACGCTCCGCCACCGCGACCGTTTCCTCTATGGCGGGGCCGTCACGCTGGAGGTCGATGCGTACCTGACCGACAGGATTATCCTCTCGCTGACGGGGCGTGAGCGTATCCTATGGGGCACTACAACGGGACATTTCCACGCGCAGTTCGGCCTGGGCGTGAAATTCATAATCCATTAAACTTGCAAGCGACATGAAAAAGATGAAAAAGATATTGGCCCTGGCGGTCTGGATCGCCGCCCTGGGTCTTTTATGCGCATCCTGCGACAACGGGCTGGATATACAGCAGGCGTACACGTTCTCTCTGGAAACGATGCCCGTTCAGAAGCGAATCTCCGTTGGTGAAACCGCTGAAATCCGCTGCACGCTCGTGCGGGAGGGGAGATATGACGGCGCGCGTTACACGATCCGCTATTTCCAGCCCGACGGGCGCGGTGAGTTGAGGATGGACGACGGTACGGTGTTCCTGCCCAACGACCGCTATCCGCTCGACCGTGAGGTGTTCCGCCTCTATTACACATCGCGCAGCGATGACCAGCAGACCATCGACGTCTATGTCGAGGACAACACGGGTCAGGTCGTGAAGACCTCCTTCACGTTCCAGAGCGAGAACGGGACGGAGGAAACGGAACGATAACGTAATATGTCTAACCAAGAGAAGCGCCCGTCACCCGGGCGCTTTCCATAAATACTGAAAACCATGACAGAGCAAGAGAGAATAGATATAGCCTATCTCGATACGGGGGTGTACGAGAACCCGTGGCGCGAGAACCTTTTCGAGACGCTGCCCGAGGATCGGAAAACGGCGGAAGTCTGCCGTTTCGCCATCAAGAAATCGGCTTTCAACATCGAGTTCGTTCCCGAAGCGATGAAAACGCCGGAACTTTGTCTTGCCGCGGCCGGCCACCGGGGCGAAACACTGAAATTCGTCCCTGACCGTCTGAAGACACCGAAAATGTGCCGTGCCGCCGTCGATAGCAACAGCTACGCGCTGTATTACGTTCCGGAGGGGTTGAAGACCCCCGAACTGTGCATGGCGGCCGTGAAGCGCAACGGTCTGGTGCTGGAGGCCGTCCCCGGGGAATTGAGGACGCCGCAAATATGCCGTGCGGCGTTGAAAGCGGTGGACAGTGCCGATTACAAGATACTCCCTTACATTCCGTATCCCGATATATGCCTGGAAGGGCTGAAAAAATTCGGGATGTCGTTCGTGGACAAGTTCGAGATTTTCGCCTCCATTGCCCCGGAGGTCATGACCGGGGAACTGGCCCTTCACGGCGTGGGGATGGACGCGTCCTGCCTTTCGCTCGTGCCGGTGGAACTGCGCACGGAGGCAGTCTGCCTGCGTGCCGTCAGCGGGGACGGCATCCTGCTCCATGAAGTGCCGGAGGAATTACGCACGGAACGGGTCTGCGAGGCCGCCGTGTCCTCGAACTACCTGGCACTGGAGTACGTTCCGAAACATCTGAAAACCGACCGTCTGTGCGGGATGGCGCTGGAGCGCGATCCCCTGGCCATCCGCTTTTTCAACCCCGAACAGCTCACGCCGGAGGTCTGCAACCGGGCGTTGGCCCGTACCGACGACCTGCGTGTCCTCCGCTATATCCCCTTCGAGGAGATACACCTGAAAGTGTTGGGGTTCTATTGCACGAATTACGATAAGACCTTCGATTTTTTGCAGCACATGAACCCGGCACACGTCACGCCGAGGGTGGCCCGGGAGATCTTCGCCCTGGAGCCGGAGCTGTTCTACAACCTTCCCGACCACGCCAAGAACGAGGAGATGTGCCGCCGGGCCGTCGGGCACGACGGGAGCTACCTGCAATATGTCCCCGAGAAGTGGAAAACGCCGGAGTTGTGCATGGAGGCCATACGGCGCAGTCCCTATGCCATCGCCCACCTGCCCGAGAGCATGAAAAGCCCGGATCTATACATGAGCCTGGTGCGGGAGAACCCGCAAAACCTGAAAGGCGTCCCCCGCGAAGCCCGGACGCCGGAGATGAGCCGGGAGGCTTTCGAGCGTACCTACGGGAAGGACAAAACCGATTTCTCGGTTATCAGCGCGTTGAGCGACCCCGCCCTGGTCTTGCAGGTGTTCCGCGAGCAGGACGACCCGCAGCAGATACACCGGTTGATGAGTGTCCTGCACCTGAACCGCCGGCTTGTAACGGAGGAGGTGGCGTTGGAGGCCGTTCGCAAGGATGCGGGGGTGCTGTACGACATTCCCCAGAGGGCCATCACGCCGCTCGTGGCCGATACGGCCGTGCGGGGCGACCCGAGGATGATCCAGTGGGTTCCGAGGGAGCTTCGCACGGCGGATCTGTGCCTCTATGCCGAGGCCGCCCATCCCGAGTTGCGGGTTTACGTTCCCGACGAAATAGCAAAGGGACGTAATATCTACTCGTTCCACCGTCAGGTGGACGCGAAATTGCGGCAGCCGCTCGAATACGAACAATACAAGACCCTCTACTCGGGCGGCGCGGTGCGTGTGAACAACGTGTGGACGTCGGTTGCGGGTGAGATTGACTGCTGCGAGGTGCGTTACGACCGTAAGACGGAGAAACTCAAACTGCGGATCGTCGAACCGCCCAGGGAGAAGAAGGCGCAGCCGAAGGTCGCGCCCCGCAAACCCGCCCGGGGGCCGAAATTGTAGGACGGCGGGTAGTTCTTTGGCAGGAAGGTTGTTAAAAATCGCACGTGTTGTCGCCGATACCCGAATGAAATCGTTATATTTGCAATCGAATCCTCCGGCGGCGTGCCGCCGGGCGATTTACATACGGAAGGAACACATTATGGTGGGGCATTGAAAACAGCCAAATTTTAATCCGCTCGCAAAATAATGGGTAGTTCTCTTCTTCATCGTCGTGTCTATATGCGTCAAGCGTATGCGATAGCGGCGTGGGGAGAAATTATCTATCGAGTGGATGGGTGCTTGGCTGTACCTCAATGCCGGTATTTAACGTATTCTCACGCCTTTTTCGTATGGTATTTGTCTGAACCTAAAGAAAAGCGATATGGAAACGAAATCGACAAATGAGGTAAAGGGTGATTACGACCGGGTATCGGCGAGTGAATGCCTGGGGTCGCTAATCGAGTTGCACGGGATTGTCATGGAAGACGATCTGTTCGTCATTCCCGATGCGGATGGCACGGCAGTATTATACAATGACGGGAAGATACGTTTTGACGAGATCGCCGACATCGAGGTCGGCTCGGTGTTTGTGGGCATCCTGCTCCGCAACGGCTATCTGTTCTACCTTTCCCGTACCGAACCGCTCAAGACGTGCATATACACGCATGGCGGGTGGGGTTCAATCTCTGAAATTTCTCCCCGTGGCATTGCCGGACATATCGGGCGTGAACTGCACGGGAAGCTGGGCGACCATACGGCGGTCGATTGACGGGAAACAAAAAAATCGGACGGTTTGAAGTGCACCCCAAATATTGGACGGATTAGTATTTGTTTAGATGGCATGAGTTCGGTATTGTACCGGGCTCATGTTGTTTAAGTATTTCTTTATCCGCTTGTTATTGTAGTAGTCGATATATTCTTCCAATTCTTTTCGGAAATGGTCTATGGATGAGAATTTTTGCAAATATAATAATTCGGACTTCAATAATCCAAAGAAACTTTCCATAGCAGCGTTATCCAGACAGTTACCCTTGCGCGACATGCTCTGTGTAATACCTTTCTGTCTTAAACGGAGCTGATACTGCTTCATCTGATACTGCCAGCCCTGGTCGGAATGCAAGACAATACCCGGAGAATCCGGTATTCTGGCAAACGCATCGTCCAGCATCTTCATGATCTGCATAAAGTTAGGGCGTTCAGCTATTTTATAGCTAATAATCTCCCGGTTATATAAGTCCATAATCGGCGATAGATATAACTTTACGCCGCAAACCGAAAATTCCGTAAGGTCAGTAACCCACTTCTGATTCGGTTTTTCGGCTGCAAAGTCGCGTTGCAGAAGATTGGGCGCTATCCGTCCGATCTGTCCTTTGTATGAACAGTATTTACGGAGCCTGACCTGACTTTTTATCCCGCAAATATTCATCAGCTTAAGTACGGTTTTGTGATTTATCGCATATCCGATCTTATTCATTTCAACGGTAATGCGCCGATAACCATAACGCCCCTTATGTTCGTGATATAACCTTATAATACTCTCTTTTTCGCGAGCATATTTATCGGGTTGTTTTGATTTTCTGAAGTGATAATAAAATGTGCTTCGCGCCATCCCTGCGGCTTTGAGCAATACTGAAAGCCGGCACTGCGGCCTTAGTCCTTCGATGGCTTGGGCTCTTTCCCGCTCTCGCGGACAATGCGCTCCTCGACTAAGGCCTGCAATTTTTTTAAGTAAGCATTCTCGGCACGAAGATACTCCAGTTCCTTAAGCAACTCTTCGTGCGGAGTCGTTTTGAGTTTGACTTTTTTAGTCTTCGATTTACTCATGGCCGGCCTCCTTCTTTGCGGTTTACGCCGCAGGCCTTCAGCACCTTGGTTTTGATAGAGCCGCTCCCATTGACGAATAACAAAAGGGCCCGGAATGCCGAAATGCACTGCTGTCTCCAGCAAAGATAGATGATTTTGGTGCATATGCTTCAAAACTGACAACTTAAATTCTGCACTGTAGCTACCGTGGCGCAGCTTAAGGCCGGCAAGGCCATGGCGCTCGAATAATGTTACCCACAAGTGAACTTGCGAGCGGCCACAGCCCAAGTGACATCCGGCTTCCCTAACCGAAAGTCCGCCTTCGAGTACCAGTTTTACGGCCTTTAAACGAATCTCATAATTATATTTCATAAAAAACACCCCAAAAGTGTCCAACTTTTGGGGTGCAGTACACAATTGCGGCCTCTTTTTTCTATCTCCGCTTATATACGGCCATTTGACTATCTTTGCATCAAAACGAATTGGATGTATGCGTTGGAGAGTAAGCAGGCGGACCCTATTGCTGATTGCAGGCTTGGTGTGGATCATCGCCGGAGCTAATATCCTGCGTATCGGCATTATTACCTGGGTGGATGACCAACGGGAATGGTTATTCAAAACAGGTGAAGCCATTGTCGTCTTCCTGCCTTTCTTCAGTTTGATTTTCAGGAGACTATACAACAAGCACACCGCAAGGATCGGACAGAAGTCAGACCGCAACTGCCCATTTTCATTCTTCGACGTAAAGGGCTGGCTCATCATGGGTTTCATGATTACACTGGGGATTCTGGTACGCAAATTGCACCTTTTACCCACGTCATTCATTGCGGTCTTCTACACCGGGTTATCGTCCGCGCTGATCCTGACAGGCATCCTGTTTCTGGTTCAGTGGCAGAAAACCAAATAATTCCCGGCGATCCGACAGCTGCACATGAGGACTCTCCCATCGCGGTATCTTTACCAAGGGGGGATATTCTAACCTTAAAATTTTCAAATTATGGAAAATTCATTTGCTGCTTTGATCGAAAACTCGAAACAAGCCGTTAGATACTGGTGGCTGCTGTTGCTGACCGGCATCGCACTACTGGTAATCGGCATCGTCGTATTTGCTTTCCCTGCCCAAAGTTATATCGGCATGTCACTGATGTTCGGATGGTTGATCCTACTCTCGGGCATCTTCCAGGTCATCCTTTCTACTGCCAACAAACACTACATTACAGGACGCGGCTGGATGTTGGCCGGCGGCATTATTGAAATCGTGCTCGGGGCGATCCTCGTTTGGAATGTAGCGCTTTCTGCTGCCACCCTGCCGATCTTCCTCGGCTTCTGGCTGATGTTCCGTGGATTCAGCGCCATCGGTCTGGGAGGAGACATGAGTTCGATGAACGTTCCCGGATCGGCATGGACCATCATCAGCGGCATCCTGCTATTGCTCTGTTCGCTGTGGGTTTTAATCCAACCGCTGGTATTCGGCACTACGATGGTCGTTGTGTGGGTTGGTATCTCCCTGCTCTTCGCAGGCATTGCCGCCATTTCGTTGGCCATGCAGTTGAAATCTGCACACAAACATCTGCAAAAACTAGCATAATCCGGTGAAGATCAAAGGACATATTCCTTGAAACCGGAAACTTAAATTACTATACAAAAAGAGAGGCGATTGCCTCTCTTTTCCGTTTATATATCTATATATCCTGATTTACTCGATATTCGCCGAGCCGACGCGTGCAGGGCAACTACTCCCGGTCGTACACATTGATTTGCAGTTTGGCATAGGAACGACCGGTCTTTTCGCGCGCTTCGGAAATATCTTTGCCCCGGGCAAGCAGTACGGCCATGCGGCGATGTCCTTTGACCTCCGGCTTACCGAAAATGCGCATCTGCGTATCGGGTTCGGAGAGCACATTTTCGAGGTTGGCAAATTCGACACGGTCCGTATCCCCTTCCACTACAATGGCCCGTGAAGCCGACGGGCCGTGAAAAGCGACGTTGGGAATAGGCAATCCGAGAATCGCCCGGACATGCAGGGCAAATTGCGACAGGTCCTGGGAAATCATCGTCACCATACCCGTATCGTGCGGCCGTGGCGACACCTCGCTGAAAATCACCTGATCTCCCCGGATAAATAACTCCACGCCGAAAATTCCCCAACCGCCCAAAGCATCGGTTACCTTCCCGGCTATGAACTGTGCCTGTTCTTTCAATGCCGGAGTCATCGGCTGCGGCTGCCACGATTCGCGCAAATTTCCATCGCGCCTGGTGCTAACTTTTCCCCGATAACCGC
>ERZ773113.340-NODE-340-length-25137-cov-6.154852_pt1 | contig 25137 bp, 29 predicted proteins | sample MGYA00580565_ERZ773113 | MGnify/ENA primary metagenome ERZ773113 (study PRJEB29015, sample SAMEA2737827) | human gut metagenome | biome: human gut; feature: human-associated habitat; material: faeces | place: China | collected 2012 ...
GTTTCTATTTTGATTCAAGTTTGCGAACGAGCATCGCGAGTTTCGCAATTACCTATTAACTATTTTTTCCAAGTATGATAGTATAGTTCTCTTCCCGACGCTGCAATCATTTGAGCGACCAGATTCTCATAAAGATATCCCAGATTTGCAGGTAATTTATCAGAAAGCAATTTTTTTCTTTCTCGTTGTATTCTTTTTTCCATGCAAAAATAATTGTTGTATCATCCCTATAAACTTGAAGTTATCTATATTGCGATAGGTTTTAGTCCGTTTTTTCTTATGTTTTCTAATTCTTCTGCCGTTAAGCACTGAGACTCATAAAGCCGTAGATATTCTTTGGATACGTCTGAACCAAAGATTAATACATCATCCGAATTTATAGTAACATCGACACCGCTACGATACAGTTTTCTAATTGGATGCATGGACATATCTGCAACCCTTCCAAGCAAAATGTTACTTGTTGGTGTGATATTTAATCTGATTTTATTATCTGCCAAAAAACGACTTACTGATTCGTCACTAGCTGCCGCTATACCATGTTGAACCTCGTCAAGTTCTAATTCTTCTACTGCTGTTCTCACATCTTTCGCAGTCCCCCATTCCCCAACATGTGCTTTTAGTCTTAATCCTTCTTTTTTTGCCCGTCGATAAATTTCTTTAAAATTTTCAATAGGTTGTGCCAATTCATCACCATACAAATCAATAGAATAAAAATTTTTATTTCCCCAAAAATAGGATAAACAATCTTCTAAATAACTGATAGGACAATGTCTTGATAATCCAATTTGGAGTCTTAATTCTATATCAGGAGCAATTTCTTTTTGAGCACTTGTAAAAGCATGAACCAACTCATCAATATCATTATTAAAAAATTCCTTTAAGCCCCAAACGTCCTCACCAATTTCAAGCACAGTTACGCCATCTTCTCTGGCTTGTTGAAAGGCTGCTCTGATTAAAAGTTTTCTCATCTCTGTGCTGTTAAAATCTTGGCCAATATATTTTTGACTCCATTGATTCATCTCATCCATTGATGACAAAGGATGCGTCAATGGCTCAATTTTTTTACCGGTTACCTGATATAGAAACCTTCTATTTCCACCAAGTACAAAATGATTGTGCAAGTCTGCCTTAGGACACTTTCTTAATTCTTCCAGATTTCTTTGCTTCAATGCATATGTAAAACGATTCATAACTCAATTCTCTCCTAGCTGTTTGATTTTCTCCACAAATTTCGATTTTTCAATTCTGTCAACAAAAATTGTTCTATACAAATTCTGCACCCGCTTCATGTAACTTTTTAAAGTACTTATTCTTGTTTTTCTTATACATTGTTCCGATTGCAGCTTCATTCACGATTACTTTATATCCATTTTTTATAGCACCTAATGCTGTCAGTGCAACACAAGCCCCACCATCTACACCCACAACTTCAACATGTTCAATATTGTGTTTTTTCAGCAATATATCAAGTCCAGAATTAGTAAATGCATTACCTTCATATTTTATGAATATATTATCAGATACTATATGCAATTCTTTAGCAAAATCAACATCTTCTGTTCCTTCATATGCATGAAATGGTGCAAACTTATTTATCAGATTCTTCTTCATTACATTTTTTATATAAATAACCAAGTTGTTTTCATTAGCATCAATAATCTTATTAACCTCATGAAGTAAATCACTATTATTATATTGAAAGAACCTTGCATGTTTTTCTCCAACATATACATTTTGCATGTCAATTACCAATAGTGCTTTTTCACAGTTCTTTACCTCCATAAAATTTACTTTATCCTGACTATCAGACCACTGTTCTTTTGTAAGATAAGTAAAGTGCTCCGTTCTAACATCTCCCATAAGTGCACAGGGTTTATTTTCTTCCGTATGATGATATTTGAATCCACATTTTTCCTGACAGCGTTTTGATTTTTCATTTCCGTCATAATATCCGCACCACATAGCACTACAACCCAAATCTAAAAAAGCATGCTTCTGTAAAGCTCGAACCGCTTCGGGAATCAAGCCCTGCCCCCAGTATGGAACACCTATCCAATATCCAATTTCTATTTCATCATCAGCTGCTTTTGTGTGCGACTGTGCTGGCGGAATCAATCCGATACTTCCAATTGCAACATTATCTTCTCTTAAACACACTGCATATGTTTCATCTGCTGCCAAAACACTTTTGATGATTTCTCTGCTATTCTCTACACTTGTATGTACTGGCCATCCTGCTATAGGCCCCACCTCTGGATTTTTTGCATATTTATATAAACTCTCTGCATCATCCTCTTTCCAGGAACGAAGTATTAATCTCTCAGTTTCTAATGTCATAACCTACTCCATATAATATTTTTTTAAAATTGCAAGTACTGAGGAATTACTGATCTGGACGTATCTTTCTTTTCCACCCTTTCCCATAAATAATCTCTCGGAATCTCTAAGCCAGTAAATATAAGGCTTTCAGATTCCATTTTTATTAAAATCCCCCACTTTTTTCATCAAAAACACTTGACATATGTCTCCAAAAATGTGGCGCTTCGCGCCTATTTAATCAAGAAGCATATTGTTCCGGCACAGCCGGTAAGTTTTTTGATTGGAGGCGATTTTTTGTTACCTGTTAACTGCGGCAGTCATTCCGACTACCAAAACTTTGTTGTTGAAAATCTTCGCAAATATTATCCGAATCCTGATGCCATTTCCCATGACACTTGGGATATTATCGATCGTTTTTGGAATCTCGATCTTTCCTACACAGATGAAATGATGATGAGCAAATATTCCAAGTATGGACCTGCTCCCAGAAATCCTTCCTGTATGCAGCGTTCCTACCTGCTTTCCATTGATTTTAAAGTTACTTCTGTAACTGAATGGGCTGCACAGCTTAAAATTAATCCTTTGTATGCTATTGTCAGCGGCTTTGAAGTTGGTGATACACCTGGTGTTGGCACCTTTTACGATTTCTTTTCCAGGCTTTGGGATTCTGAAAATAAGAATCTTAATCCCCATCTTCACAAACTTAAAATTCCCGTGAAAAAGCCTAAGAAAAAAGGGTATAAAGCACAGCCTACTGGAAAAGTAACGGTTGACCAATTATTTAAAAACCTTGAAAGACAATCTTTTTCCATTGATGGGCAACCCTACGCTTCACTGTTTGACCTCTATACAAAAGAGTTCCTTCGCAAATCTCTTGAAAAGGGGCTTATTAATAATACTCATCTTTCCATTGCCGGTGACGGGACACCTGTTGTTACTTCTGCCAGAGAAAGAAAGCACCGTATTTGTGACTGTGCCTCAAAAGGCATCCATGACTGCGACTGTGAACGCTATTTTTCACAGCCGGACTGTGATGTAGGATGGGATTCCTCCAGAGGATATTTTTATCATGGATATGATCTTTACATGCTGGTTGCCTCTGATTCAGAAAGTGACCTTCCTGTTTTTCCACTGCTTCATCCTGCTTCCATGCATGATTCACATGGATTCCTTAATGCCTTTTTTCGTATGAGGAGCTTTCTTCCGGATTTTCATGTAGAAAAACTTCTTCTTGATTCTGCTCATGATGCAATGCCTTATTACCAGTATTGCAGACGGAATGGAATCACTCCATTTATTGATTTAAATGAAAAGCGGGGCATCAAAGAAAAATACAAAGATGACTTTACCATCGGTGAAGATGGCATTCCTGTCTGTAAAGCGGAAAGGAAAATGAATCATGATGGCGTTGAAATTTCAAAAGCACGGATAAAATTCCGGTGTCCTCTTGCCAGCAGAAAACACGGGTGCTCCTGTGAATCCCCATGCTCTGATTCAAAATATGGAAGAACTGTCCATCTTGCAATGAAAGACAATCCGCGTCTTATAAATATCCCTCCGCGTGACAGCGAGCAGTGGAAAAGTGAGTACAATGCAAGAACTTCTGCTGAACGCTCAAACAAGCGTGAGAAAATAGACTTCAAATTAGAAAGTGGCAGACACCGCTCTACTAAGATGTGGTACTGCCGCCTCTATCACATCCTGATGTTACAGCATCTGGATGCATGGGATTTGCCGTTTGAATCCACCCTGAGAAAGTTAATTTTGAACGTAGCATAATCCTACAGACATCATACCTCATTTTTTGGCATAGCAACAGTCCTATGTCTATTTTTTTTACCCATTTTTTCTATTCCGAATAATATTTACTTGTCAAAGTTCAATGCCAGAATTTCGCTGGCATGATCAATCAGAATTCCGAGAGATCATATAATTCTAATCTGACCAGAATTTAGGTTTACACTGTCTTCTCGTATGTTAGATATTTCATACTCTCTGGCGCCTGTAGCAAAAAGGACTTCCACAACTGCTATATCCCTCAATTTGTATTTATAACCTGTTAAACCATTCTCCTTTAGGCAATCATACATGTAATTTAATAACATCTCTATTTCTTCTCGCGGTATTACCCTCGGAAGAGTCAAGGTTTCTTTAAATTTAACTTTAATCTTCCTAAAAGGATTGCGCGATATAATCTCTTCTTCCTCCAAATAATTATAAAAGGCCTTTAAAGATGCGATTTTCCTCTTTACCGTCTTCTGCTTATATTTTTTATGTAATTCAGTAATATACTCTTCTATCTTTTCTCTATCCGGCTCATCACAACAAATAAATGCAAAGTACTGACGTAAATCAATCCGATATGCTTTGAGCGTTTTCTTATCAAGTTCTTTTCTGTATTCACAATATTCCAAATATGGCACCAATTTATCCTGTATCCTCATTTCATAAAACCTCCATTGTCTTTATTATATAAACAACATACTATCGTTTTCAGTACTATTTTCAATAGAAAGTTCTTCCAAAATAAGAAAAGTCAAGGTGTGATACTTTCTAACAGAAATCTGCTAATTTTCTATACTATATCAAATGCAGAAAACCCTGCGAGAACATTTCTGATCCTACGCGGGGTTTTTCACTCATTATAAAATTTCTACTTTTCTTCTGCTACCAATCGTGCATATTTTTACGGATAAATATTCAGCAGTTCTTCCGGAGAAAACAATGTAATCCCAAAGGAAAGAAAATCCTTTTTATTCCTCGTCACAATCGCATCACACTGATTAGCCTTCGCACAGGTTGCAAGCAGGCAGTCTTCAAAATCAGATGCTCTCTGCAAATAAGCATTCAACACATCTTCGTTCGTCACTGTTAGCACTTTTGCTATGTCCAAAACGGAGCCAAGCGCCTTATAAGCCAGATCAACGCTGTGCAACTGGCGACGAATCAGATAAAAAATATCTGTTGCACTGGATGCGGAAAGAAATCCTTGAACCCTTTTATTCTCGCACAGATCCAGAACAGCCTTTGAATCCTTAAAAAAGGGTTCCCTCTCTGCCAGTACATCCAGAAAAATATTAGTATCAATCATCAACCGCATATTTAGCAAGCCTCTCTTCTCTCAGCATCTTTGCATCATAGTCATCTGCCAGTTTCCCGGCAAGCATTCCGCTGATAGATTCCACTGCGGAAACATTCGGATTTACCATTTTTGCAACTGTTTTTCCGTTCCGGGTAATAAAAATATCCTCAGAACGCAACATATCAAGATATTTACCAAAATTGGTTTTAAATTCCGTAGCCGTTACGATCATCTGAAAACCTCCCTTGCCTTTTGCTATTTATATTATACTCGATTCTTGCAGTTTTATCAATTCATATCGCTCGGTTTTTCGCATATTTTTGTATAAATCGTGCGATTATACTTAAAACATTCTTCTGTCCCTATAACCGCAAAAGATTCCTGCCAGATATATTCACTGCCTTATCGTGTAGATATCATCTACTAGAAATTCTACTCTTTTTTATCTGTATTAATCTTATTATGGGAGCCTTTCGTTAATCTGTGAATTGCACGGAATACAATATCTCCATTTTTTCCCAAAATATCACTTTTTATTGGAATCGTAACAGGATTGCAACCATTCACTCTGATATCCATTTCGGTAAAAGATACAGGTTTCTGTCAGGATTTCACCACTCTGTATAACCGGCCTTCCTACCATACATGATAACGACCGCTTGACAGATTCAGGTTCTCCAGCCATGCCTGCTGCTTTATTTCCGGTGTAATCGGATATGAGATTTCTCTCTCCAGATCATCCTCATGTGAATTTTTAAATAAATAATTTGTTGTCACATCAAAATAAACCTCTACTTTTTTGAACAGGTCCACTCTTTCATTGCTATAACATACAAGCAGAGGTATTAATTCGTAGAAGGTTTCCCTTCTATGAATCAATACCCCTGCAATACTTCCTCATTCCAAGCAAAGAGCTAGCAACCATATTTTTAATACGAAATGTTGGTGCTTTAATCATTCATCAGATAACGACATTTCTTTTTGTACCATATATAACCGATAGTATAATCCATGATGCCTAAGAAGTTCTTCATGTATACCTATATCCTCAATTTCTCCATTTTCTAATACAATTATCTTATCTGCTCTTTCTAACATGCAATTAAATCTATGAATTATCAAAATTGCAATTTTATCCCGCATTTCCTCCCATATCATATTTAGCACGGCTTGTTCCGAAGCAATGTCAAGAGATGCATTGGGTTCATCAAAAATATACACTTCCGCTGGCTTAAACAAGGTTCTACCCAATGCCAATTTCTGCCACTGGCCAATAGATATTTGTATCCCATCAGTAAACTGATAGCCTAACGGTTGTTCAATATTATCTTTAAAATCTTCCAAGGTTACTTTATCCAGTATTTTATAAAGTTCACGATCATTTTCCACGCGATTATCACCATATCTTATATTATCTCGAATGCTACATAAAGTTTTACGCAACATCAGCGTTATGATGGTTTGCGTTAAAGGTTGCATCTCCGTGGCCTGTACAATCACAATTGCAGTTATAGAACGGATCCCACAATCCTCTTGTGCTCTTCCAACCTTCTGAGCATACACAACCAGCTCTTGGGGTTACCCCATTTGGAACTTCATTAACAACTTTCATTACAAGTCCTCCTTCCATTTATTTCTGATTCCCTATACATCACATATTTCCATTAACTACTTACGGATTGCGCACCTCCGTTTTTGCATCCAATATCCATATACAACGCAAGGGATATTCAGACAATTTTCAGAGCTGCCACCTCAATACCCGAATTCTGCATGAGTGTGTAATCAAAATTTTTCCTCAAAATTTTTGTATTCCATATTTGGAAAAGTTTTTGTACACAAGTGGCAGCAATATAATAGCCAGAATGCCATAAATAGACATGACAAACGGTATTTGTCGAACAACAATAGGTCCTATTTGAAAAATGATCGGTACTTTTGCATACTCTATAATATTCATAAATACGCTTGGCATGATATTAAAAAATGTTTCAAAAACCGGTACAGCACGCCCTATAAACGGCATCATACAATATAAAAAGAAAGGAATACAAATTGCCAAATTTGCCGAATGCATTTTTACAGTTACCAGCATTGTTATCGCCGCTGAAAACAAACTAGCAATATATCCACACAGTAATATTAAAAAGTAATACTCACCATATGTCATACTATAAATGCTATACGGCTGATCTATCTGATAAGGTGTCAAGAACCCACTTGTACCCATAACCCCAAAGGAAACAATTGACAGTATTCCCATTCCAGTCCAATAAACAACTGTTGTCATAACAATACCTGTCAAAAGTTTATTCCTAGTTGCTTTAGATCTCCCGTATTTTGTAGAAAAAAACACAGCTTCGGCTTTGGTACGAAATTCATCGGCAAATATGCCCGCAGCCAAAAAACCAATTACAACTGCAAGTATGATTCCATATGTCTGAGCATACATAGCCATTGTATCCCAAGAATCTTTTGCCGCATAATCAAGCGGCATTTCTATCTCTTCGTACTTTCTTTTCAAGAACTCTTGCTGCTTTGAGCTTTTTCCGTAAGACTGAACCATTTTTTGGATATTTTCCTCATACGTTGAATAAAAGTTCTCTAACTCCTCATCAGACAGACGATATAACACATTTTGATCATAACCAGAATCTGGTGTAATAACATAAATTATAAAAGATAAAATATCATCATACGACTGCGCCGTTTTCCCATACTCCGCATCCGGTATATCTTCGGGATAAATTTGTTCTAGGGTTTTCCGGTTCTCTACGACCTCTTTGATTTTTTCTACCGTCAATTTACCTTTCCACTTATTTCTATCAGCAGCAAGCCTACGTCCCGCTGTAATACCGGTATAAAGTTTTCCTTCTGCATCCCGATAACGCATACTACCGACAGCCAGGCAACTAATAATACTAGCAAGAAAAACCATAACAATAAGGATAATTTTATTGATTTTCTTGTGAAAAAACTTTTTTAATTCATATTTCATCATCATAATCTTCACCTGCTTTCTCTCCAAAATATAAAAGAAATGCATCTTCAAGGGTAGCATCCTGCCTTATTGCATTTCTTACAGGTGCTGTTTTAGAAATAATACGCAATTCTGCTCCCTCCGGAATAGTTTTTATATTCCCTACCAGATAATTCTGTAAATACCAATTAACTTCATTCTTTGGAACTACGCACTGGAAAACAGATTCATCCATAGATCGGACCAAATCTTCCGTACTCCCCGTATAAAAGAATTTCCCGCCTTTCATTAAAATGATTTCATTTGCTATAAACTCCACATCTGAAACAATATGTGTTGAAAGTAATACCAGACGGTTTTCTGATAATTCACTTATTAAATTTCGGAAGCGCACTCTTTCGTTTGGATCAAGCCCTGCCGTTGGCTCATCAAGCACTAATATTTTGGGATTATTCAGCATAGCCTGTGCAATTCCCACACGTCTTATCATTCCACCAGATAAAGCCCTCATTCTTCGTTTCTTATATTTAGACAATGCAACTTGCCGTAATAGCTGATCGATTCTCTGTTTTGCGACACTTTGGCGTATCCCTTTAATAGACGCAATATACATCAAATAATCATAAATACTCATATCCGGATAATATCCAAATTCCTGCGGAAGATAACCTAATATTCCTCGGTATGTCTCTCCTAATTCAAAAATATCCTTTCCATTCCATCTAATTTTTCCTTCTGTTGGCCTAATGATAGTACATAACATTCTCATCAGGGTTGTTTTTCCCGCCCCATTGACTCCTAAAAGACCATATACCCCTTTCTTCATAGTATAATTTACGCAATCTACTGCACGAAAAGACGAAAACTCTTTTGACACTTTATCAAATTCTAATCCCATTCGTTCGATCCTCCCAAACCAATTCATAATCTTGCTGCGATTTTCGTACACAAAAGACCAGATATCCAAAGGATATCAGAATCAGAACCAACCAAAGCGGTTCTACAATTGCATAATAGATAACATCATTCGCAACAATCATAGACCATACAATAACAAATGCCATACTTAAACATACTGAAACATATTCCATATCAAACCCTTTTTTACATAACAAGTGGAAGCAAACTCCACTTGAAATATTAAAGGGTATCAGAAAATTGATAGCAATACTGCTTAATGGAATTTGTATGGTAGCAAATACAAGTATAAAAAATACAGTAACCATCATCATATCCACAATCGCAAACAACAATAATCTTGCTGCGCATATCTGTCTTAAAGAATAGTAGGACGCCTTCTCTATTTCAAAGGCTGAAAATCTTCGGTTTTTCCAAATTTCTGGAATAATAAGAATAGAAAATAGTACTGAAAAAGCTCCCATAATCCTCCCTATGCTTTTCATACTTTCCAAATCATTTAATAAAATCCATAATATAAACAATGTTCCGCCTTGTAAAACCCACCACTTTTTCTTTATGAATTTACATTGTTCATATAAGAATTCAAAATAAGAAGAACATATACGTTGCTGGCATATATTTATTTTTTTACATTGACTAACTACATTCTGAACCGCTGGCTCTCTAACATAATGATCTTGTATAAGCTTTTTATAGTTTTTTATTTTTTTCTTATATAATTTCATTTTCACTACTCTCCCAGATATTCTGCCAATAATTTTTTTGCCTTACTTACTCGATACTTTACAAGCGATAGTTTTATATCTAATATTTGAGCAATCTCTTTCTGCTTTAGTCCTTGAAAGAAAAAAAGTATTGCTGTATCTTTAATTTCGTCCGGAAGATATTGTACAGCTTTTTCTATATCCAACCGGATTTCAACTCCCTTCATACTTTCTTCTATTATTTCTGGAAATTGTTCAACCAGAATTTCTTTCTTCTTAATGTAAAAGTTTTTTATTATATTTCCTGCAATTCGGTACAGATAATTTTTAGTTTTTCCATATTCTTTATATGTTTCTAAAGATGCAAAAAAATGTAAAAATGTTTCCTGGGTTAAATCTTCTGCATAATTTCTATCATGGGTGTGCAAAAGGCAATACTGATATATGGATGAATAATATTTTTTTATCAACTGTTCACTGGCATCACTTTTTCCATTTTTTATTTTCTGTAATAATAAGAAATCCGGTTCCGTCCCCGGTTTCATCCATCCCTTCCTCCCTTCATATGTGTTTCTATATAGTATAACAATCAACGGCAATAAAAAGTTAGTCTGGAATCATATTTTTTATTACCATTTAATTACTCCATATACTCTTCCAAACACATCCCAGTTTCTTTCATTTCGTTTGCAGCATCTTTTCCAACATAACGATAATGCCATGGTTCATTATTAATTCCAGTAATTTCTACTTTATCAGAAGGATATCTTTTGATAAATCCATACCTATATGCATTTTCATCAAGCCATTTATAAACTGATTCAGATGAACATTTCGTAGTGTCCGCATTAATATCAATACTTAATCCTAATTGATGCTCACTCGTACCTGGTTTTGCAACATATTTCTCTGCAAGGTTTCTTGCTTCCTTTTTCGAATATCCCTCCTCCATATAAGACATAATTTTTTCATCCATAATTTCCTGTTGTTCTTCTTGTGTCCGATATCCTTCTCTTACAAATAATGCCAAGCCATTAGTTCTTGCTGCGTTAAACATATCCTGCAAATCTGGATATATTCTTGAATCTACTTTTTCTCCATTCGATAATTCTGTAAGTTCTATATCATAATTATCTGGAATACGATAATTCTTATTAACGAGAATTAGATTCCAACCTTGAGAAGTATCTGCTTCGCTTGTACTGAAAAATTTCCACTTAGCATTTCCACTTAGCAACCAGATCTTACCTTGTTTTATAACGTTAATGCTACTTCCCAATGCTATAGATACCAACATAAGAAATAAGCTCAAAAATACAATTCTTTTTAAAGGACTTTTCCGATGTCTTTTCATTTGATTTTCCTCGTCTCAAATTTATCTTCTATTTTATATAACAAATGAAGTTCCCAAAAAGTTAGCAATCTCTAGTATTTTATCAAATTTAATTTTTACAAACTAAATCTTGATATCATTTTTCGTATTATTGATTCTCATTTCATATGTTCAAAATCCTTTTTCTACTATATAGCTTTCATTTATTGGTCTACAGCGCATGATTCTCTGCTATGCTGAATTTTAATCCCATGAATCTTTTAAATTGCTTTTGGATACCGAACCGGCTTTTCGGAGCATTGGTTTTTCATGACTCTTCTCCACAACGTATTTAAATCTAATAATAAGGAACCCACCCCCAAAAAGAAGTCAGGTTCCTGTCCAACACTACTCAGTATATTTTCCTGTAAATATTCGCTAATTTAAAATCCATTCATTTACCTTTTCAACAATTTCCTGCCGCCTCTCAAAATGCAGATAATGCCCTCCATCCAGGCGTATTACTTCACTCCTCCCCGTCTCTGTTATAACCTCTTTATGTAATGGTTCCCACAAATCCATAATTTCACAGTTTGAACTGGATATAAACTGTAATACCGGCAAATCTTCCGGAAATTTCATATCTCTTACAGTTTCCAAGGTTTCCTCCATATGCTTCAACTCGTTCATAACATCTTTATTATACATGTAGTCCATGCTTAAAATCCGATACACTTCCAATTGTTTTTCAGAATATCCATAGGACAGATCCGCATAGATTGCTTTTTCTGAATGAGCAACAGATTGTAAACGAGTAATACCAGTTATATTTTTCACTTTTTGCAAATAGGCAGACAATTTATTCAGTGCTATCATACTAATAGGAAACGGCTCCTCATCCGATTGCTTTGGCACAGACGGGTCAATTCCGATAAATCCCTGTACCTCCTGCGGATATACATTAGCCCAGTACAAAGAATATAGGCCGGAAAGAGAATGCGCCATTAAATAATATTGATTGTAATCAAGTTCTTTTACGCATTCATGCAGTTCTTCTACTATTGTATCAATGTTTCTCTCTGTGTCAGCCACATCAGATAACCCATAACCAAACGGCTCTATTGTAATAACTATATATTCTTTTGATAATTGTTCTGCCAATGGTAAAAACTCTAATACAGGTGAAGGGCTGCCCCATCCTGGTAACAAGATAATCGTTGTTTCATTTTCTTCTCCATTTATATCCACAACCATATTCTTGCCCGCCACTTCTACGGATTGTCCATACGCATCTTTAACTTTACCTGCTTCATTTCTCTTGCAGGCATAATTCCATACCACTATTACTGCCAAAATAAGAATAAGCACCAGCAATATCCATTTTATGACTTTGAAAATAATTTTTCTCATAAATGCCTCTATTATAAGTAAAATATAATTATATTAAAAGCTGATCGTACCGCCAGTAATCTGAAGAGTACCAGACGACTGATTCGTTACATAGAATCTGTAATACCCCGTAAACGGAATCGTAAACGAGGTACTATGAGAGCTGCCGATCCCACTATAGGTTCTGGTTTTTATACCGCTATTATTGATATATCCCATCTGCACGGAGCCGGAAGTGCTTAACTTAACAGTAAAATTAACAGTTGTTCCGCCCAAGACGTAAAACATACTCCCGCTACTATCCAGAAATGATATTATTCTTCCGCTTCCTATACTTGTCTGCGGTACCCCCATTCTAATGCCTTGTTCTCCATTTTCCTCTACCCATACAGTTTCTAATATTGGTATCATATGCGAATTTTCTTCAGACGCTTCCACTCTGTTTGGCATCGCCATACAGAGTATCATTGCTACACCAACAAGTATTCTCCAATTTTTCTTTCCTTCCATATTCTCTTATTCCTGTGTCTTCTTTATATTTATAGAACCATTCGTTATGATAATACGGTCACTGGATGCATTTCTCAAACAGATATAGTAATTTCCTTCTTCTAACAAAAGCTGTATATTGTTACTTATACTGTCTGTTACTTGGCACCACTTCACTCTGCCTTCATAGACATATCCCACTTCCAGGGTGCCGGCCATCTCCACTCCCTTCTTGTCAACTCTTTTCTGTTGGAAATTCAGTTGTAATGAAGTATCATAGTCTACATACCATCCGCCATTATCAACACCGACAAAAATCAGCATTGCGCCGTTATCAACATAACACTCCGGTATCTTATTCTCTTCATCAACAGATACCTCTGCAATATACTTTGCAATAGGAGTGCCATTTTCATAGAGATTTTCCGATAAAATCAAATCCGTATGTAAATCAAACTTTGCTTTATAATCAGATGGTTCTATAGATAGCTATATACCAGATTGTGTGCGATGTTAATGCTGCCATGATTTGAGCAAGTAACATTTCGCCACTGATGCACGCTGTCACAATTTTCAATACATACACATATAAGCTGTAATATGGCTGTCCAATCAAACAATCCTGTGTTTCACCTTTATATTTCGAAGCTAACTCATCCGGGGTTCCCAGTTCCGTTAGAACAACTTTGATATCACGCTCAGTTGGAATAACATCCTCACATCGTTCCTCCAACATATCTTGTATGATCGTCTCTAATTCCGCCGCCACGTCTTTTTTCATGGCAGATTTCATATGTTTCGTAACTGCATAAATGTATCTGTCGATCAAATCATTTTTTACCATCTATTCTTCCTCCATTAAAACATTGATTGACTGAGAAAACTTTTTCCAGTGCTCTTTAATCTTTTTATAAACCAGCTTCCCATCTTCTGTGATGATATAATACTTTCTTGGCTTCGTTGCCTCAGTTTCCCATTCACTTTTTAGCAGACCTTGACTCTCTAGTCTTCTCAGTAGAGGATATAATGTATTGCCTTCTATCGAAATACCTTTCCCTTCTAATTCCTTTACCAACGAATATCCATACATTGGTTTATTTAATTGTGCTAACACTACCATGATGAGTGTGCCTCTTCTAAATTCTAAAATTAATCCTGAAACAATTTCATCACAATTCATCCAATGTCCTCCCTTCCGTATCCTTTATTTAAATCCACTGTGTTTATTGCACTATATTGTGTATCGCACATTATGTCAATAAGTTTATCCTTTGCATTTTAAGGTATGGTTGCATGGGCCAAAGAAAATGTAGCTTCTTCCGGATTATCTGACAAGCCAATCGGCTCCCTGTTATAATACCCATCAATACGCATATACTATCTATATCTCTATACGCATTGAATAAGACAACTTATTTATAATAATGTCTTGTGTACAAGACGATATTGATATATAATTATCTCATATAGAAAGAGGTGACATATATTATGAATCGAGATACTTTAAAACAAATCATGATTGATCAAAAAGATATTTATCTTAACAATCCATTAATAACAAGACAATATTTTCTAGAAGCCAATGTCAACTATTGCTTTGTTGGTATCAGAAGAACCGGAAAGTCATATATGATGTATCAACAAATAAAACAATTAGAAGCCGATGGAATTCCCCTATCCCAAATTATTTATGTAAATTTTGAAGATGAGCGTCTTTTGGAAATGACTGCTGAAGATTTAAATCTCATTTTAGAAATTGGGTTAGAAATATCCGAAACTGATACCAAACCATATTTATTTTTAGACGAGATTCAAAATATTAACGGGTGGGAGAAGTTCGTTCGCAGAATTGCAGATATGAAGTATCGAATCAATATTACCGGCAGTAATAGTAAAATGCTAAGCAGCGAAATAGCTTCCACTTTAGGCGGGCGTTTTGTTATTATGAATATTTATCCATATTCTTTCTCTGAATATCTTATTGCAAATAATATGACAAAGAATTACCTGGATGTTATTAGCACCAAAGACAGGGCAGATGTCCAAAATCAATATAACAAATATGTAACCTATGGAGCATTTCCAGAATTAGTTGAGATAAGAAATAAACGAGCTTTTTTAAACAGCATCTATCAAACTGTGTATCTCGGTGATATTATAACCAGAAATAAAATCACCAATGATTTTGCAATAAGGCTGATCCTAAAGAAAATTGCAGAATCTGTCACAAAACCTTTATCGTATAACCGACTGACTAATATATTAAAAAGTAGTGGAATGTCTATCGGTAAACAAACCGTAATAAACTATGTCAGCTATATGACAGACTCCTACCTGCTCTTTACTCTGCAAAACTATGCCGCCAAACTTGTAGAAAAAGAGACTTCTCCTAAGTATTACTTTATGGATACCGGACTTCTAGGACTTATGCTGCTAGACTGCAAATCTGCTCAGCTGGAAAATCTTGTTGCAATCGAACTGATACGACGTTATGGTACCGAAAATGTCTATTTCTTTGAGAATAATGTAGAAATTGACTTTTATGTACCATTAGACAATCTTGCTATCCAGGTCAGTATGCAGGTTCTGGATAACATAGATACAAGAGAACGTGAAACCAGAGCCTTTGTGAAACTAAATAATTTTATTCCCAACGCCAAATGTATTCTCATTACTAATAGCGAAGAGGCGGTGATTGATTGCGATGGGATCAATATTGAGGTAATTCCTATTTGGAAATGGTTGTTGGATAACTAATCGAGTAGGAGGCTGTGATTAACCACCGTCCTCTCACAGCACCGTACGTACCGTTCGGTATACGGTGCTTTCAATAGTTGACGTGCACGGACTGGTAAGCTGTGGCTAAACATCTTCATTTTAACCTTACTCCTTTACAATACTGTTTTATTTCTCAGACAGCATCCTCTCCAACTTTTTCTTTCCGGTCTCATAGTCTGTAAACACTATTCCCTCCATGCCAAGCTTTCTGCCACCCTCGATATTCTCCAGTCTGTCATCTATGAACACACATTCTTCCGGATTCAGATTATATTTGTCAAACAGACACTGATAGATACCGGCATCAGGCTTTATCATCCCAACCATAGCTGAAATGACTTTGCCGTCAACAAGTGACACAAAACTAAGTTCATTGTGTGTATGAAGCTCGAAATATTCCTTTGGATAATTCGATAACAAATACACTTTATAGCCTCTGCTCTTTAACTCCTTAATCCAGTCTGCTGCATAGTCGAATGCCTTTACAACAAAAGCCTTTCCCTCTTTAAAAAATCTCCTGATATCCGCCTCATACTGTGGAGCCACCTTAACCATCTCATCAATTATCTCGTTCTCAGGAATTACACCACGGTCCAGCTCAACCCAGACAGGGTTTTCATATGTTGCATGGGCTAAAGCTGCTATTTTATTTTCTTCAATGCCAATCTCACGCATTGCCTCGTCCGGCTGGAACCTGACAAGCACGTTTCCTATATCAAATATTATGTTTTTAATCATTTATTTTTTCTCCTACAACCCTGCACCTCTTCCTGCAAAAAGCAATACCATATGCTAAAATATCACACCTGCCCTCATCGCGCAGAGCCTCATCATACCTCTTCTCCTTAATCTGCGCCATAGCAGCCTCACACGCTGCATCAAGGCTTATCATCTCTTTTGCATATTTCACTTCAATAACGATACCTGCATCCGGGTCCTCCGGCTTGATTAAAATATCACTGAAACCGTCTCCCGACTCACGATTTGACTTAATAAGCCAGCCCGGATTGCTTCCGCGAAGCAGACCGAGGAGCAGACCGTGATAGAAGTTCTCCTTCATATCATCAGAAGCCTTGGTATCAAGTATACTTATCATGCGGCTCATCACGATGTTAAGCTGTCTTGCAATCTGCTTCTCATCTTTATCAAGGATGGCTCTAGATAAAAGCTTCATGGTATCATCATCTTTTGCGACAACAGCCTTGAACCACTCCTGAATCTGGAGAACAAACACTTCACGCACCTCTTTATTTGGAATCACCAGCTTGTAGGCATAGCTCTCGCTGTCAGGCAGCCTGACCTCATCATCAGTAAAACCAAACTGTTCATCATGCGCGATATCTACAATGGAATTGATTTCAAAATTGTTGAGACCTGTAAAAATACTCTCCTTGGATACACGTAGACAGCCTGTAAGTACGGCAAACTGCAGAAACTCATTAGTCTTGAGTGCCTGTCCAAAGAGCCCTCTGATGAGTGAAACCATCTCTTTATAGTAACCATTCTGGAATGCCTTATCCAGAGGTACATCATATTCATCAATTAATATTACAGTCTTTTGTCCAAAATGCTTATATAATAATTGAGATAAAATCTGCAGACTCGATACAAGCACTTTTTCATCCATTGCATTCGTTCCATCCTTCAATGCAATAATCGCCTTGTAGCGCTTTTTTTCATTTTCTGACAAATATTCACTATCTTCTAAAAAGCCGAATCTTTCTGCCTCTATTCCAATGAGCTCAGTAATACGATATCTAGCATCCTCATATTTCAATCCCTCCACGCTCTTTAATGACAGAAATATAACAGGATATTTTCCCATATGTTCTTCGCAAAGTGCCTTATTTTGCGCAATATATAAGCCATCAAACAATGACTCATCCGCACCGGTTTCAAAAAAGGCTTTAAGCATACGCATGTTCAGAGTTTTACCGAAACGACGTGGCCTCGTAAAAAGAGTGACCTCTCCACCGGTTTCAACCAATTGCTCTATGAGCTTTGTCTTGTCAATATAATAAAATTTATTCCTTCTGATTTTTTCAAAACTATCAATTCCTACCGGCAGTTTTAAAGTGCATGCCATATGAACCTCCACAAAACGTATCAATCCGCTATACTTAGCTATAGTATAGCGGATTGATGGGCAAATTACAATTATTATTACCGTTGCAGCTTTTCCGTATTAATACCAAACTTGCTTGAAATCGTCGGAGAGACAGGGATTGACAATAAATCTTCCTGATTGCCAGCAAGGGAGGAATATATAATCTGTTTTTCGTCCTTTCCGTTTTATTCCAGATAGGCGGTTGTGTTGATAAATTATTATATCTCCTAAAATTATCCTTTAAAACGGGAAACACAGGCTGTGCCCACCGTTATTTTTCTTGCAATCTTTACCAAATAGGGTATAATAATCTGAATAGTTGCATCTTTTATTAAGGGGGTTTTACAATGTTAAGCATTTTTATGAAAAAACTGACCGTCAACGAGGCCAAAAATAAAGTAACCACATCCGATAACGCAGTCCTCATTGACTGCCGTCCCAAAGAAGATTATGCGCACGGACATGTAGCCGGTGCCATCAATTTTCCAATCGAAAAAATCACGGAAGAACGTGTCTGCCGCCGGCTTCCGGACAAAACAACCGGACTGTATATTATCGGAAGTTATTACCACAAACCAAACGTTGCCATGAAGAAATTTAAAAAACTCGGTTACAAAAATCTTCACTTCAGCGGATTTATGGAAGAACATCACGGCATGCTGACACGTTAAGATAAACAGGAGACATAAAACACGTTAAGATAAACAGGAGACATAAAATGATAAAAACAAATGGATTTCGTGTTCTGGCGATGGTAATGACAACGCTATGGATGGTTACAATAATCCCGGTTACCGTTGTGCAGGCAGCAGACTTTCGTGGACAGGGATTTGATTTATCAAGCTATAATGGAACCGTAAACTGGGAACAGGTTGCAGAAGCAGACATGGATTTTGTAATGATCCGTACCGGAGAGGGCCGGGCACCGGATGTTGATACCCAGTTTGCGGCAAATTATGATGGTGCTGTTTCTGCCGGGCTGAAAGTCGGTGTGTATCATGTGTGCTGCGTGCGGACTCCGAAAGAAGCCGTGGAAGAAGCAGAGTATTGTCTGGAGATTCTTGATGGAAGGGATCTGGATTATCCGGTTGCCTATGACATGGAGCGCAAGGGCACCTTTGCAGGTGGCAGGGAAAATACGACTGCGATTGCAAAGGCCTTTTGTGACACGATCGCCGATGCCGGTTACGTGCCGATGATTTATTCTTCCGCTTCCTTCCTGAACGAAAACTTTGACTGGAAAAAGTTGAAAAACTGTAAAGTCTGGGTTGCATCTTACAGTGATACCAGACCAAAGCTGCCGGTATCTGCAGACTTATGGCAGTATACAAAGAAAGGTTCACTGGAAGGTGCCAACACCGACAAAGGATATTGTGATCTGGTCTATTCCTATATGGAAGCAACAAGTATTAAGTTCACGAAACCCACACTTACCATGAAAAAAAATACGACCGCGCAGGCAACGGTCAAAATAAAACCGAATGGCTGCACGGATCGCAAATCTTTTACGTCTTCCAACCCAAAGGTTGTTGCGATCAATAAAAAGACCGGTAAGCTGACCGCCAAAAAAGCAGGTAAGGCCACGATTACGGTAACAACCGGAAGTGGCAGGAAAGCGAAAATGAAAGTTGTTGTGAAGTAAATATGCCTGATTGCCCGTGTATCAAATGTGCGGATCATCCGGATCTTCTTCCCCGGATTCTGCCGGCAGTGCTTCGTTCCCCGCAGTCTCTTTTGGCAGTGCTTCGTCCACCACAGTCTCTTTCCGCAGTGCTTCGTCCACTACAGCCTCTTCCGACAGTGTCTCATCCCCTGCAGCCGTATCCGGCAACGTCTCGTCGGATACCTCTTCATCCACAATATCCTCTCTCTTTTGAAACCGCTCCAGAAACTGTTGTTTCCACGTTTCCCATTTCTGCAGTCTCTTCCCCCGTTTTTCTAAGCGCACTTCCTGTTTCTGTTGGATTTTCAACAGTTTTTCGGACTCTTTTTTCTGCAGACGATCCTGTCGCAGCTCCTCTTTTGCCTGCTGCTTCTGATTCTTTTTCACCTGTTTCTTTGCAGACCGCTCGATACTGCGAATCATGCTTTTGGCATCTCCCACCCTGCGGCGTGCACTGCGGTACGGATCGTATAAAAAGTAAGAAGCCGTTGTCAGTGCAAGCAGGAAAAGTCCGACAGCCAGACAATAGGGCAGTGCACGTTCGTAATAAGAATAGTGCAGTTCACAACCAATAAACAGGATCAGCATCCCCGGAAAAATCAACGCAGAAAACACATCACAGACAAACTGCCAGAACTTCGGGCACTGTTTTTTATGTACCAGAATGGCTGCCTGTACTCCGGTAAAAAACATAAGTACAAGGCATGTCTGAGAAGCGATGCCATGCAGATACCCGGCAAACACACACAACGCCAGCGAAAAGAAAACCATTGCCAGTGCATAGCCCCTGCGGTACGCATAGCCGTATTCCCGCATGCCCTCCCGTTTGTCTGCGCTCAGGTCATGCATTTCATACACGCGGTCGTCCACACGCGCTTTCATATCTTCCCGGTATCTCCGCCCCTCTTTTGCATGCGCCATATTCTGATCCATGTCTTCATCGAGTTCCTGCAGCATCTGCTGCTCCCGCAGGATCTGCTGCAAAAGCTGATCTTCCTGCGCCCGGCGTTTTTCCAGTTCCTCCCGGATCCATGCCGCCTTCTGTATCTGAAGACTGTTTTTCGTCAGGGATTCCTCTTCTATCTGTTGTTCTCTTTCGATCTGATCACTCATGGTATTGTCCACCTTTCTTTTTCCATCATAAATGGAATACTTTTATTTGTAAAGTTTTGTTCCATTATTTCATATATTACAGAACTTTTCTTCTCTTAATGTTATAAATATTCCATGTATTACAGAACTTTTCTTTCACTTTTTGTTTTAATTTCCCTGTTTTTTGATATGCTAATGCATTAGAAAGATACTTTATAAAATACAAATTAGCAGGGAACTCTATGCATATAAATCTAAATGCCATGGGCACACGCATGAAAAGACGCAGAAAAGAATTAAAAATGAGTCAGGCAGAACTGGCAGAAAAAGTAAATGTTTCCAACAATCATATTTCTTCGATTGAAACCGGAAAACAGATTCCAAGCCTGACAACATTTGTAAAAATCTGTGAGCAGCTGGATACCACTCCCGATTTTCTTTTACTGGGAAGCCTGCACACGGACAATCTCCCGAAAAATATTTATGATTCTCTTGCCTTGTGCAACAAAAAAGACCTTCCATTGATTCAGGATATTGTAGAAAATTTTGTTTCCAAGCGGGAGTAATAATTAAGGACTTTGCATGATGCAAAGCCCTCTTGTGTTTCCCTTTCTAAAGGATAATTCTAGGACACATAAAGTGTGGTAATTTTATGGGTGGATTGCTATGTATGGCAGTCCACCTTTCTAAGAATCTTCGGGAAAATATAAGTGGAATATAAGAATTGTGCATGGTACAATAGAAAGAGAAAAATTAGATTGATCGAGCTTAAAGCTGGGATACTTCTTGTTCGAAGGACAAGAAGGTTGAGTTGAGAAAGATTATAACCATCGGGAGATATAAACTCAAAGTTATTTGGTAAGGTATTAGATACTTTTTTTTACGAGGCGATTTTTATTCCCGAATGTGTTTCTGCACCATCCAAAGATATTATTAACCAGCCAGATTTGCAGGTATATGTAAAAGACTTTGGTAAGAATAAGGGAGACTTATGTTTGGTTGCTCAAGTTAGTGATAAAATTGTTGGTGCTGTATGGGTTCGGATTATGAATGATTACGGGCATATAGATAATGAAACACCGTCTTTTGCAATTTCACTTCTTAAAGAGTATAGAAACTATGGTATCGGAACAGAATTAATGAAACAGATGCTAATGAAATTAAAACTAGCAGGATATAAATAAGCATCATTATCTGTTCAAAAGATGAATTATGCTGTTCGCATGTATAGGAATGTAGGATTTGAAATCGTTGATGAAAATGATGAAGAATATATTATGATTTGTAAATTATAGGCACTTGTAAATGCCGGTTTAACAAATTAAAAGGAACTTTCACATTAACTAATTTTACCACACTCCCACGAGTAGATTTTATCTGCCCGTGGGAGTACTTTTTTCAGCTTAGTGATTTATCTTACAGCAGCCATGATACAAAATATTCAGTCAGACCGAAAAGCCAATCCTCCAGCTCACTACATTGATATCCACTGGAATATACCTTACGGCAATCAATGCCAAAGTTACGCTGACAATACATAAGGCAAGGTTGCTGTGGTATTCTCTGCGAAAAACACATTTACCTTATAGGTGGTCTGTCCTTTTCTTTTGGTAAAAGAGGACATCGCCCGCTCCTTACTTGCTGTCTGCTCCATAATAATTTCACCTCCTCCTTGAAATGCAAACATATGTTTGTTATAATTGAAGTATCTTTGATGGACTGCGACAACGGATAAGATAAATCTTCATGGAATACGGACGATGTGCAGATGATGGCACTAATTATGACCATGAAAAACAAACCGCAGGCAGTAATGATGAGTTTTCAGAAAGAATATGCAGAAAGGTATGACTGGCTTGTAACACTGTTCAAGGACTGGGCATTTACCTTTATGTCAAGCTTCCTCTACTATCAGGACTTTGACATGCTGGATGATATGCAAAAACAGCTTTACCGTCAGGGAATGGCGACATTTGGCGGTATTGCGCCAACCTATCACATAGAGTTGCTTGAACGTCCTACCATTGTCTGGGATTTTCATTCTCTGCTATTGGGTGTGCAGATGATGTTTTCTTTTATGCTTACAGATGAAAAGTCCTCGCTGAAGGTATGTAAACACTGCGGAAAAGCCTTTGTTGCCAGCAGACCCAACAGTGTATTTTGCAGTGGTAAATGTAAAAACCGATATAATGTGTATAAGAGCCGTGCTAAGGATAAAGACAACATTAACTAATTCACCTGCTATAAGAAAGAAGGCTGATTATGAATACAGATATTACAAAGCAAATGGAAATGGTACTGTACAGAACCGAAGATGACAATGTAACGGTCAGTGCCTTGATAAAAGATGAAACGATATGGCTGACACAAAAAGCCATGGCTGAATTGTTTGGTATTGACAAGTCTGGCATCAGTCGCCATTTAGCAAAGATTTTTGAATCCGGTGAGTTGGATGAGGGAGTGGTTGTTGCAAAAATTGCAACAACCACTCAGCACGGAGCAATGCAGGATAAAACGCAGACTATTCCTACCAATTATTACAATCTGGATGCTATTATTTCCGTTGGTTACAGAGTTAACTCCATTCAGGCAACCAGATTCCGTATATGGGCAACCGGAATTTTGAAAGAATATATGATAAAGGGCTTTGCTATGGATGATGAACGCCTGAAACAGGGTAAAACAGCGGCAGAAATTGTGTATAATCAGGCTGACCACACCAAGGAAAATATGGGCTTGACCACATGGAAAAATGCTCCCGATGGTCGTATTCTCAAATCTGATACTCCGATTGCCAAAAACTATTTGGACGAAAAACAGATTCGCCAGTTGGAACGTGCTGTTACAGGGTATTTTGATTATATAGAGGATTTGATTGAACGTGAAAACGTCTTTACAATGGAGGAATTTTCAAAAAGCGTGAACGAGTTCCTTGCGTTCCGCAGATACGATATCTTGAAAGATAATGGACGTGTTTCCCATAAGCAGGCAGTGGAGAAAGCATATCAGGAATATGATATTTTTAACAAGACACAGCCGATAGAATCTGATTTTGATAAGATAGTAAAAGGATTGGAAAAGAAAGAATAATTACTTTTTTGGATTATGTGATTATGATACAATTACGGAAAATAGTGTTTTATGAATCTGATCAATCGAATTTTTTGTGTAAAGGAGAACTTTATGAAAAAGATATTAGTGACAGGCGGAACAACTTTTGTAAGTAAATATGTGGCAGAATATTTTGTGAATGTGGGTTATGAAGTTTTTGTACTTAACAGAAATTCTAAGCCACAAGTTCAGGGTGTAAAACTCATTGAAGGAGATAGGCATAATTTGGGTGGTGTATTAAAGGATACATTCTTTGATGTTGTAGCGGATATTTTTAAAAATGAGTATTTATCTCCACGTTCTCCTTATACAACTTTGCAGTTACCGACTCAGGGAATTGGAGAATGGTGCCATCCATTGCTGACTGCTGAAATTGATGATTCCGGCTTACGTAGCTTGGTGAAGGATAATATGTATAAAATTTCACTTGGTATTCCTTTCCGTGTAATGAAAGAAGGTAACAATATCGCTTACACTTCTTTATGGGATAATTATCCGGATATGGTGAAGGTTCCTCTCTCTGGAAAAGCTTCCCATGCTTATTTGTTGCTTGTAGGGAGCACCAATCATATGCAGTGCCGGATAGCCAACGGAATTGTACGTGTATATTATACAGATGGAACTTCAGAGGTGCTGGAATTGGTAAACCCTGATAATTGGTGTCCGATTGAGCAGGACTTTTATCTGGATGATTTTGCTTTTGATGCTCCCAGACCTCGCCCGTATCGGTTTCATTTAAAAACAGGAATCGTGAGTCGTGATTTGGGAAAGGCTTTGAAACTTCGCGGATCTGCCGACCGCAGATTTGAAGGTGGCGCCGGTGTCATGCTGGATATTCCGTTGGACAAGAATAAGACTCTGAAAGAACTGACATTGGAAACCGTTGCTAATGATGTAGTGATTGGATTGATGAGCGTAACATTACAATAACAGTCTTTATTCCGAAAATATAACTTGTTAAATTATAGTATTATGAAAAGAAAAATGCCATTTATTGCTGCATTGTCTATCTTATGTTGGGGATGTAGCAGCTATGATTACTCCGGCGATGATATCGTCGGGGTGAAAGCGGCAATCTCGGGAACAATCACGGAGGTTGTGGAGAAGTCCCGGACTGTTGGTACTACGTGGACTGACGGTGTATAATTCATGTCGTCGAACAGGAATCTGTGAAGTGCTGTGACATT
>ERZ773113.345-NODE-345-length-24972-cov-34.861219_pt1 | contig 24972 bp, 20 predicted proteins | sample MGYA00580565_ERZ773113 | MGnify/ENA primary metagenome ERZ773113 (study PRJEB29015, sample SAMEA2737827) | human gut metagenome | biome: human gut; feature: human-associated habitat; material: faeces | place: China | collected 2012 ...
CGTGCTTACAGCGTATAGCTGCTTAGCACATTATTGAATTATTAACGAACTATTGTAATGTAAATGCTATAAGAAATCAAGTCCAGCAGCAATGTATTAAAATGTCGGATACAGAAATAGGTTTTTATAGTTTGACGGTACCAACTGGTGGAGGAAAAACTTTATCTTCTTTGGTATGGGCAATGAAGCATGCTATCAGAAATGGTCAGAAAAAAATTATTATAGCCATTCCATATACAAGTATCATTGTTCAGACGGCATCTGTTCTACGAAGCATCTTTGGAGAAGAGAATGTTTTGGAGCATCATAGTAATGTAGATCCTGAGCAAATCAAAGATGAAAGACTTCAGGAAAAAATGAAGTTGGCAACAGAAAATTGGGACTATCCGATAATTGTTACAACCAATGTGCAATTATTTGAGTCTATGTTTAGCAATAAGCCATCTGTTTGTAGGAAGCTTCACAATATAGTCAATAGTGTAGTAATCTTAGATGAGGTTCAGATGCTTCCGATGGACTATCTTCAGCCTGTTGTGGATTCATTGAAAACGTATCATAAACTATTCAATGTTTCTTTCTTGTTCACTACGGCAAGTCAACCCGTGTTAAGTGGACTTATAGAAGGATGTAATCCGAAGGCAGCCTTCAAAGGCATTGACCATATTACTGAAATCATTCCTCGAGAGTTTAATTTGCATGACAAGTTGCGAAGGGTAAAGTTAAGTATCAATAACGAAGGAAGAACGTATGATGAGGTTGCTGAGATGTTAATCAAGCATAAAAGAGTGCTTTGTATTGTGAATACACGTCGTGATGCTAGAGAACTCTATACACGTTTGCCGCAAGAGGGTGTTACATTACATCTTTCAAAGATGATGTGTCCGGCACATATTAGCGAGACGTTAGAAAAGCTCAAAAAAGCTCTAAAGGACGATACGAATGAAGTTATCCGTGTAGTCTCAACGCAATTGATAGAAGCTGGAGTTGATATAGATTTTCCTATTGTATATAGGCAAGAGGCAGGACTTGACTCTGTATTGCAAGCTGCCGGCCGATGTAATCGAGAAGGAAAGAATGGTTTGAGTACTACTTATGTCTTTTCTTTGTCTAAAGAGCATAATCTTCCTAAAGGAGAAATGCAGGCTGCAAATAATGCAAGATTAAGTCTTGGTACAGGGATAGATTGGCTTGCTCCAGATGTGATGACATCATATTTCAAGCAATTATATTGCAGAAAGGAATGTTTCGATGTAAAGAATATGAAGCATTATCTTTATAATCCTAAGGAAATATGTTTTGCTACTGCTGCAAAAGAGTTTCAGATGATTGAAGATAATGGTATCAATGTTGTTGTCTGTTGGAGAAATAGTTTCGAGCTTATACAACAGCTATTGGAAAAGGGACCTTCATATATGCTGATAAGGAAACTGTCGAAGTATATTGTAAATATCACTAAGACAGACTTTAAAACTTTGTTAGATATGGGTGTCATTAGTGAGAAAAAAGAGGGACTCTTTGTTGTCGATTATAAACAGCAGTATGATGAACATATAGGCTTGTGCATCGATAATAATTGGGCAAATGAAGTATTAATACAATAAAAATATAATGGTATGGAATATACTGATAAAGAATATTGTTTGGAGGTGTGGGGCGATATGGCTTGTTTCACAAGACCCGAACTGAAAGTTGAACGTGTAAGCTATGATGTGATTACACCATCAGCAGCACGAGCTATATTCGAGGCTATATTTTGGAAGCCTGCCATTCATTGGCAGATAACCAAGATAGAGGTGTTGAAACCTATCAAATGGACTTCTGTAAGAAGAAATGAGGTGGGGGCGGTAGCTGGTAAATCTGTCATCTTTATAGAGGAAAAACGTCAGCAGAAAAATACTTTGCTTTTAAAAGATGTTGGTTATCGAATTTGGGCAAAGATGGAGTTCCGTTCTGTATTGAAGCGAAAGGCAGAAGGAGATTTGTTTTCTCATGAGCCGGGTAAAGATGAGAATCCGATGAAGTATTATCAGATGTTTGAGCGTAGAGCAAGCAAGGGACAATGTTTCAATCAGCCTTATCTTGGTACTCGTGAGTTCTCTGCCTCTTTCCGTCTCGTTAATCCTGATGATGATACATTGACTCCACCAATATCTGAAGAGCAAGGTGGTACTAAAGACTTAGGAATCATGCTCTATGATATGGACTTTGCTGATAAGAAGAATATCCAGCCAATGTTCTATCGTCCACAGATGAAAGATGGCGTAATTATTGTTCCACCAATTAATAGTGAGGAGATTTTAAAATGATACTAAAAGCATTATATGACTATTATAATAGATGCGGTGATGATATCGTTCCTATGGATATGGCGTATGTTGATTTTTATTATTCTATTGTTTTAGATGAGAAAGGAAATTTCATACGTCTTGAACCTTTAGGAGGCGATAGTGGTTTGCCGCTTCTGACGTTTCGTCCAGAAGAGCGTACGTCAGCTCCAGTACCGCATTGTATGGGAGATCATGCTGGTTATATTTTAGGCTTAAAAGAAGTAAAAGCAAAAGACAATTTTGATTATGCTAAAGAAATGACTCGAAATGAGAAAACTTTGACTGCTTTTAAAAAAGATGTAGAAAACTTTTTTAATATCTTGCCGGATAATAGTTTTGTGCAGGCTATACATGCTTTCTATAAAAAGTTTAGTTTGGAAACAATCAATGCTATTAAACATGATTCGCATTGGGGTGATTTCTGTAAGTATCTTGCAAAAAATATAACATTCAGCGTGATAGGAATAAATGGATATGCAGCTAGTGACAATGAAATTCTTCAAGTAAAGAAACGGAGTAAGTCAAACGAAAACAAGAAGGCTGTCTGTCTTATAACAGGAGTAAAGGAAAAGCCTGTTAATACGACTTATAGTTCGTTCATCTTGGGAGGAAAGAGCAATGCTAAACTTGTTGCTTTCCAGGTTAATTCTGGCTATGATTCTTATGGAAAGAAAATGGGGCTAAATGCGCCTATATCAGAAGAAGCTGAGTTTAAATATACTACGGCTTTATTGAAACTATTATCAAAGAATTCTCGAAATAAGTTCCGAATTGGCGATCGTTCATTTATTTTTTGGGCGTCCTCTAACAGCGAGGCAGCAGAACAGACTGAAGGTAGCCTCTTTGACCTGTTGGGATATACTGAAGAAGAGGTTGATGATCCAAATGCTAAGATAGAGCAAGTGCGCAAAGTGTTTACGGCTATATATTCTGGAAGTTTGAAAACATCATTAGAAGACCGCTTCTATATACTTGGACTTGCTCCAAATTCGGCTAGAATAGCCGTTGTATATTGGTCGGAATGTTCTCTGAAAGAATTTGCAGGAAAGATATTGTGTCATTTTAAAGATATGGAAATCAAAGATACTCGTAATGATAAGAAACCATATATGGGAATCAAGAGTATGCTTTCAGCTGTCACTCTTAACGGGAAACAGTCTGAAGCTACCCCTAATCTTCCTGAAGCTATTGTCAAAAGTATCTTCCAAGGAACACCATATCCATTCACTTTATTTTCTGCATGCATTCGCAGAATAAGAGCAGAGGCTGGCAGCAAAGATGCAATTCGTATTGCTCGTATGGCAATCATCAAGGCATATCTCAATAGAACAAGTAGTAATAATAAAAAAATAGAAATTATGTTGGACAAAAGTAACACTAATCAAGGCTACTTATGTGGTCGTCTTTTTGCAGTTCTTGATAAGATTCAAGTAGATGCAAATGGAGGTAGCAGCATACGTGAAAGATATATGAATGCTGCCAGTGCAACACCAGCTTCAGTGTTTGCTACAATTCTTAATCTTTCTTCACATCACATGGAGAAGTTGTCGAATCAGGGTAAGAAAATCTTCTTTGAGAAGATGAAGCAGGAGATTATGGATAAGATTCCTGCAACAGGTTTCCCTGCACATCTTGATCTTCAAGACCAGGGTAGATTCTTTATTGGATACTATCATCAGAAACAAGAATTCTTTACGAAGAAAGAGGAAGAGAATAAAGATTAAAATATTAACGTTTAAAAAATAAATATTATGGCTGAATTAAAAAATAAAATTGATTTCGTGTACATTTTTGATGTTCAGGATGGTAATCCTAATGGAGACCCAGATGCAGGTAATCTTCCTCGTGTGGATGCAGAAACAGGTATGGGCTTAGTTACTGATGTGTGCTTGAAGCGTAAGGTGCGCAACTATGTGCAGGTAGCAAAAAGTCTGGCTGATGGGTATGATATTTTTATCAAGGAGAAGGCCGTTCTCAACAATGAGATAGATAAGGCACATGATGACTCAGAAGTCAAGAGCGCAAAAGACAAAACGGCAGCAGCTCGTTTATTTATGTGCAAGAACTATTATGATATTCGTACTTTTGGTGCTGTAATGTCTACAGGAAAGAATGCAGGACAGGTAAGAGGTCCTATTCAGCTTACATTTGCTCGCTCTGTAGATTCAATTGCAACTGCTGAACATTCTATTACTCGAATGGCGGTAGCTACAGAAAATGAAGCAGAAAAGCAGAAAGGTGACAACAGAACTATGGGCCGCAAAGCAACTGTCCCTTATGGTCTCTATGTTTGTCATGGTTTTATCTCTGCTAATCTTGCAAAGCAAACAGGTTTTTCAGAGGATGATCTTCAACTATTCTTTGATGCATTGAAGAACATGTTTGATGTTGACCGTTCTGCAGCAAGGGGCTTGATGAGTGCTCAGAAATTAATCGTGTTCAAACATGATTCTGTTCTGGGTAATGCTCCAGCGAATAAATTGTTTGATTTGGTGAAAATTGAGAGAAATCCTGATACGAATCCGGATGCGGTACCAAGATCGTTTAACGATTATAAGGTTACAATAGATATGGACTCTGTCCCTAGCGGTGTAACAGTTGAAGAATTGATTTAGTATCATCATGTATACTGAAGACGAAATGCTCATGTTGTCGGGGATACAGCACTTTATGTTCTGCCCTCGACAATGGGCTTTGATTCATATCGAGCAACAATGGGCAGAAAATAAACTAACGACAGAAGGGCAGATTCTACACAAGAACGTAGATAATCCCTTCTATCGTCAGAAAAATGGTGATGTTATCACACTTCGCTCCCTCCATATTGCCTCTAAAGAATTAGGATTGTATGGTATAACTGATGCAGTAGAACTTGTTCCAACTGATTCTTCAGAAGATGCTAAAACTCATAATCGCTACAAAGGATATTGGAAACCATACCCTGTGGAGTATAAAAGAGGTCATCATAAGCCTGATGAAAGAGATGAAGTACAATTGGCTGCCCAGGCAATGTGTCTCGAAGAAATGTATGGTATCCATATTCCATACGGTGCATTGTATTATGATGAAGTAAAACATAGAGAAACAATTTCTATTTCTGAGTCATTAAGAAGTACGACTATTCAATGTGCCCTTCAGATGCATGAGGTATTTAAAAGCGGTATCTTGCCAAAAGCTAACAAACAGCATCATTGTAAGAATTGTTCTCTGGTAAATCTCTGTATGCCAGAAATGAGTGATTGTACTCTAGTATCAACCTATTTAAACAAGAATCTATATGAGGATATTACTTAATACATTATACGTGACCACACCTGAAGCCTATCTAAGTAAAGATGGGTTGAATGTTGTGATATCTGTGAAGCAAAACGAGATATTCCGTATTCCTATCCATAATATAGAGCAAATTATTACTTTTGGTTATATGGGGGCAAGTCCAGGATTGATGAAACTGTGTGCAGATAATAATGTTTCTCTAACCTTCCTTTCACCACAAGGAAGATATATCAGCCGTTCGCAAGGTCCGACTAGGGGAAACGTTTTGCTGAGAAAAGCACAATATAAGAATTCTGATGAACCTAACTATGCTCTTCATCTCAGTAAACTTTTCATAGGAGGAAAAATCCAAAACTATCGTAATATCTTGCGTCGTTTTATTAGAGACAATGGAGATGATGAGGCTATAGAACGTGTTTGCGAGGAACTGCTTCGGTGCAAAAGAAGAGTTTTGAATGCTGAATCTATAGATAGTGTGAGAGGAATAGAAGGAGAAGCTGCCACTGCTTATTTTGGTGTATTCTCACGTCTTCTTCTAAACCAGAAAGAAGATTTTGTATTTGAAGGTCGCAATCGTCGTCCACCAAAAGATGCGATTAATGCGATGTTATCTTTCGTATATACTCTTATATGTAATGATATGACATCGGCTTTGGAGACTGTTGGCTTAGACCCATACGTAGGGTTTATGCATACTTTAAGACCAGGGCGTGCATCTTTATCTTTGGATATGGTGGAGGAGCTGCGAGCATATTTGGGTGATAGATTGGTTCTATCTTTAATCAACAGAAAACAGATTACCATCAAAGATTTCATCAAGCAGGGTGACGAAGGTATCGTCATGACAGACTCGGGGCGTAAGATTATATTGTCTGCTTGGCAAAACAGAAAGAAGGAGCTGATTATTCATCCTTATTTAAATGAAAAGGTAAGTATAGGTCTTCTTCCTTATGTTCAAGCAATGTTGTTGGCGAGATTCATTCGTAAGGATATTGATGATTATCCAGTATTTTTAATCAAGTAGTGTATGTTTGTATTGATTACTTATGATGTAAACATTACCTCGGCTCATGGTGCGAAACGTTTACGCAATGTAGCAAGGGCGTGTTTGAATTACGGAAAGAGAGTTCAAAACTCTGTTTTTGAGTGTATTTTGACGGAATCTCAGTTTTTCGTATTGAGGGACCAGTTAAAAGGGATTATTGATACTGAACAAGATAGTATTAGGTTCTATATTCTTGGGAAAAATTGGAAACGTAAAGTTGAGACTTTGGGTAAGGATATGGGGCTTGACTTTACTGGTGAGCTTATCATTTAATGTATGAGGGTGCGAACCTATAGTATTGCAAAATAACCTATAGTTTCGCACCTTCTTAAAATCAGTGACTTACAAATATTATGCCTTTTATAATATTTTACGTATAATTATTTTGCCATCTTTCGCAAAATAATTATCTTTGCATCATGATATTCAGCTATTTGCTGAATATGCAGTCACACCCTTCGTGGGTGTGTGGATTGAAACAGCCCTACGCATCACGGATAAGCGGAAAAGATATGTCACACCCTTCGTGGGTGTGTGGATTGAAACTTGATGAAGATGAAGAAGAGAAGCAGCCCTAGGGGTCACACCCTTCGTGGGTGTGTGGATTGAAACTCTTTCAGATTCCTGCCCTCGTAGGCGATGAAGCGTCACACCCTTCGTGGGTGTGTGGATTGAAACCAGCATGCGGAAATGATTTCCGTGAACCTAACACTGTCACACCCTTCGTGGGTGTGTGGATTGAAACCGCTCGTACACGCTTCTCTTGTTGTCCATTTCCAGTCACACCCTTCGTGGGTGTGTGGATTGAAACCGCTCTCCCAATAGTCGTTGAGGTGCGTGCGATCGTCACACCCTTCGTGGGTGTGTGGATTGAAACACAAGAAAGCAGAAGCAGCCCAAGAGGACACGAAGGTCACACCCTTCGTGGGTGTGTGGATTGAAACTGAAGGGAGCAGGGATGAAGTATAACGACATGAGGTCACACCCTTCGTGGGTGTGTGGATTGAAACTTGCAGTCATTATCTGTGAGTGCAAGGGTTGCCGTCACACCCTTCGTGGGTGTGTGGATTGAAACACAGCAGTGGAAGGAGTTCTGATATCTAGTTCTAAGTCACACCCTTCGTGGGTGTGTGGATTGAAACCGTATGCAAGCGGGCGTCATTTCCTGATTGGCAAGTCACACCCTTCGTGGGTGTGTGGATTGAAACAAGTCGCAAACGACCGTCTGGATGAGGTTGCCGAGTCACACCCTTCGTGGGTGTGTGGATTGAAACCAGGATATAGATGCTTTTGCGGCAAGCATACCGAAAGTCACACCCTTCGTGGGTGTGTGGATTGAAACTTAGATGAAAATGGACTAAACCATCTTTGGACGGTCACACCCTTCGTGGGTGTGTGGATTGAAACTTGAACCAGTCCAGCAACTCTGCCCTTGTGTGCGTCACACCCTTCGTGGGTGTGTGGATTGAAACACTGGAACCAAGACAGAGCTGACCGTTGGCACGTGTCACACCCTTCGTGGGTGTGTGGATTGAAACTCTTTTGAAAGAGGTCTGACTATACTCGCTTTGAGTCACACCCTTCGTGGGTGTGTGGATTGAAACCTGCAAAGTCAAGTAAAAACGCTGCTTGCCATTGTCACACCCTTCGTGGGTGTGTGGATTGAAACTACATATTGCTTGCGTGCCGGGCAATAGATGCCGTCACACCCTTCGTGGGTGTGTGGATTGAAACAAATGTTTAGATTATGGAACTAGCAACTTTATTTAGTCACACCCTTCGTGGGTGTGTGGATTGAAACTTATAAACGAAATCGCAAAGCTCTGCCATCTCCTGTCACACCCTTCGTGGGTGTGTGGATTGAAACTCGATAACTTGAGATACGCAGAGGAAACCGCATAGTCACACCCTTCGTGGGTGTGTGGATTGAAACATGCAGTTGGAAGAGAAATTTGAGAAACAAGAAGTCACACCCTTCGTGGGTGTGTGGATTGAAACAGAAAACAGATTTTATTTTCTGAGCCCACTTGAAAAAGTCATTTTTACGAAAACGTGCCATTGATTGTCAATAAGTTACAATGACAAAAAATATGATTCGGGACTTCTTTAAGTGGACTCAGTTTAGTATTATACAGCAATCTCTAGTTATAAGTGTTCAGAATGTGTCTCCTCCAGCCACAGCATTCGTCTCCTCCGGTCACTGCATTCGATTCCTTCAACTATCGCATTCGTCTCCTCCGGTCACTGCATTCGACTCCTTCAGCTATCGCATTCGTCTCCTTCAGCCACTGCATTCGACTCCCTCAGCTAATGCAGCCGTATGTGTCAACTCAAGGAAGTAGATGAAGTCGTGAAATGAAGTAGATGAAGTCGTGAAATGAAGTGGATGAGTTCGCATAATGAAGTTCATGATTTCTGCACAATTGCCAATACATGCGAATGGTAAAGCAAAAGTGGTTGTTCGGAATCCGAACAACCACTCTACATGGTGCTGTTTTTCTGTTTTTATTGCCACATCTATCACCAATGCATTTAACTCTCTGATTATAAGTGAATAATGCGTGGCAGTAAGCGGTATTTCTGTTGCCACCTAATGCCACGCATTGCCACACTCTTTTTATGAGGGAATGAGATGGAAAGTGAGTAGGTTATTTCCTAACTACCAGATACTCAGTACCAAATCTTGTTCTTCGGTTCTTTAAACCTTCTATATTCTGAAGCTCTCTGCCCAATTTCTGTATACTCGAAACCTGGAGAGAAGAGCCGAATTTCTGCTTCAAAATGTCGAAAATGGCGGCTGCCATCAGATATTCGCCATTTTCCGGGGTACTTGCAGGCTCAAAAACCTGCAGAAAACATTGCTTGATAGGGGAAATCTGCTCAAATTGTCTGTTATGTTGCATGATGATGGCGGTTTCCTTGGCGTCGAAATAGGATTTTTCGCCACGCTCCAAAGCTTGCATTGCCTGCGCATAAAGTTGCTCATAGTTCAGTCTGCCACTCACATCGATAGGTCCCGTCAGTTCTACTCCCAGGAAACGGCGGTTGCCGGATGGGTCGGAAAGAATATCGGTCATGTTGCTCGTGGCAATGAAGGAGGCTAGACGAGGAAATTCCTGTACATGACTTCCGTATGGCGGCTTGATTTTCACCGTAGGCAACTGCAGCAGATTCTTCAGAAATCCCTGCTGCACCTGTGGTGAAATCTGATTGAACTCATCGAGATTGATGAGCAGAAATTGTGACATCGCCTGCAATACCTGACGCTTTTCTGACAGAATCATATTGTCGGTAAAGCCCCACGATAATTCGCTCGGTATCAGACGGCGGCAGAAGGTGCTCTTGTTGTAACCTTGCTTGGAAATGAGCAGTGGCATGGTACTGTTTCCATATTGACGGCGATACATGCCGCGCCACTGGTCAACCATTCCCAGAAACCAGGTGTAAAACCAGTCTTCCCAATGAGGATTGTTGGTGGGTACGGTTCGAGCCAGGGCACGGATGCGGTCCTTGCCGTCCCATTTACCCAGACAGTCATAGAGATAGGACTCTATTGGGCTGTAGTTTCTGATGTGGTCTGACTCTAGAAAATTACTTACATCCTTGATGCTTACGTGGATGTCGGCTATCTGAACATCCAGCGTCATGCTTTTCTGCACACGGGCATCTACCGGTCTGAAATCGCCAACCCATGAATTGTTCGGGCGGTATTCGGTATATTTCATCACGGTATTGTAACGGAACTGGTACCGGCTCTCCAGGTATCTGATCATCTGCAGAATTTCGGCACGGCCTTTTCTGCCTGAGCCTGATTTCTCCGTCTTCCTGTCTTTGGAATGGGTATCGTAAGCGGTGCCCACTATTTGGCGGAGTTTCTCTTCTGTCACATGTCCCCAGTTGTTGCGGCGGATATGGATGAATGCTTCTTCTTCGCTGAGGCCCATGTTGCAGAGTTTGATGGCGATGGCTGAGAAACCGGCAAGGAACCGGTCTTCATCGTTCAGCCATGAGATGTTGGCTTTTTTCATCTCTTCCTTCGTCTCTTCTGCTGCCTTGCGGTAGAGGAATTCATAGTCATCGTATGTCTTTAAATCGTCTACATTCTTAGGGGCTGCGGCTACCCTCTTCATATTTTGGGGGATGCGCATCGCCACAGCCTTGCTGTTATAATAAGGAGAGGCATCCAGCGTAAGCATGAAGTTGGATGCCAATGATGGTTTTTCGGGTTTGATGGCTGCCTGTACCTGCGACTGGTAGAGCGTCTTTACCTGTTCGTAGGCAGACTGGTAGAGTAAGTCGGCGTCGGCTTCTTTTGTCGGGATTTTTCCGTCTTCGTTGCAGATGCTTACGAGCACGATGAGGCTTCTGCCGTCGGCTCCTTCGAAGGCAGCGAAGGTCATCGGCAGCAGACTGGCCGTCTTCTTGACGGCATCTTTTTCCTGGTCCGACATGAGGTTGATGAAGTGGAGCATTACCAGTCCGTTTGATTTCTGGAAGACGAGATTGCCGCTTTCATCCTTGTTGAATTCTGCGGCTGGATAAACGTGCTGCCATTCCTTTATGCCTTTGTAGTACTGGTAGTCGGCCTCCATGAGCGGCACACTCATTCTGAAATTGGTGACACTCAGCTTGGCATCATCTTTAGCGATGCGCTCCAGAAACCGTTCTATGGTTTTCGAACTGACCATCAACTTGTTCTGCTTGTTGATTCTTGTTATAGTAAACTTCATATTTCTGTTAATTTATTGATAGGGTGATACTTAGGATTGCCGATGGTTTTGCCCAGCTTTGCCCAAGGCGTTGGGTAAATGTGCCCGACTATGCCGGGCACTCGTGTCCGTCGTTTCGGTCATCCGTGCTCATCGTGTTGGTCATCCGTACCCGTGTACATGGGTACGGATACTCATGTACACGGGTACGAGTGACCATGTACGTGGGTTAAAATCTTTATCGGCGTGCGGTTGTTAATAGTTGACCTCTTCTGCATATCGGTCGAACCTCATGTCGGTGTATCCATGTTGCTGGCACCATTTCAGCACGTACTGCTGCTGTTCAGGCACGAGTCCTGTCTGTCCTAATTTATAGCGATAGTATGAAGTCTTGCTTCCGAAGTAGGAAGTCATGTGTACTCTGAAACTGGCTTCGTCTTTACGCTTCAGTTCTTCAAGAATATTCATAAAGCCGTATGCCATTTTCATCATCTGCAGCTGCAGGAAATGTTCGCACTTGTTGTCGTGGTAGGCATCGGGATAGATGGCGTAGCCTTTGGTCTGTTCCGGTTTTTTGTAGGTTACGGACAGATAGTGTGCACATTCCTGAGCCAGTGGACATTGCTGGTTGAAGCAATAGTCCCATGAGTTGTAAGCACTTTCTTTGTTGAAGTAGAGTCTGACTAAATCTGCTTGTGTCATTGGTTTTTGGGTTAAATGTGTATAAAGTGGTTTCACAGGAGTCGTAAGCTTCTAGGTGGAATCGGCAGGAATTTTTCCTGTTGGTTGCAAAAATACAAAAAAATGTTCGAAACCGCAAGCCTTTTTCTCCACTTTTTTAATGTTTTTCTGCGAAAACAATAAGTATTCCTCTGCTTTTTCGCTGAGAATCCCCCGTTTTTCGCCCGAGTGTGGCAATAGGTGGCAATAGGTGATAATAGAAAATTCCCTTGTTGCAACGCTTAAATAACTGAATATCAGTTAACTATCTTATAGCGTGGCAATAGTGGCAATAGTTTTAGAAAAACTTTCTCATACATAGGCTTTCCTCTTTTACTAATAAATGTTATATTCCCGCTATTCCTTTTCCAAATCATTTGTTTTCTCCCGAATTTACAGTACTTTTGCAGTAAGTATCTAATTAAAGATTAAAAGTGCGATTTAAAATAAGGTATAGATTATGCAATACAAGAATATCATATTTGATTTGGGAAATGTCCTGGTGAAGCTCAATCCGGAAGGATGCATCGGGGCTTTCAAGGCGATAGGAATGGGGGAACTGGCTAATCCGAATCCCCAGAGTGAAGGGATGAAGCTGATGAGCAAACTGGGTGTGGGAATGATTACCACCGAAGCATTCTGCGATGCAGCCCGTGAGTTGACAGGAGCAGATGTGACGAATGAAGAAATCATTGATGCTGCCAACAAGATGCTGGTGGAGATTCCTGATGAGAAAAAGGAGCGACTCCTGCAGTTGAAGAAAGCTGGTTATCGCCTCTTCCTCTTGAGCAATACCATTGATATACATTGGGATTATTGCGTGGAGCATCTCTTCCCTTATCAGAACCATGGGGTAGAGGATTATTTCGAGCACTGTTTCCTCTCTCAGCGAATGCACTTGGCTAAGCCTGATGCCCACATCTATGAGGAGGTAATCAGGCAGGCGAACATCCATCCCGATGAAACCCTCTTCATCGATGATCTGAAGGAAAACTGCGAGGCTGGTGAGAAACTGGGCATCCATACCTTTCAGAACGTGAAGTTCGATGATTGGCTTTCACTTCGATTCTGACTTCTTATCATCTGACAGGAAGCCCTATCTTGTTACACACATAATAAAGCGAGAAAAATGATATATATAAATTATTGCCACAAAAATAACATATCCGATAGCAAAATGTCATTTTCAAGGCTAAAAACAAGTGGTTGACCCATATCAAGAAAAACATATTGCAATGATATTTCTCGGCAAAAGATACCGTTATTCGATAAAAAAGTGTTAACTTTGCACTCGGATTTAAGGAATAACAAATAATAAATTTTAAAAAGGTTAATAATTATGATGACTATTTTTACAATGGCTTTCGCCGCAGTTATGTTTTCAGGTATGGTTCTTTGCATGGGCATGTTCTTGAAACACGTAGTAAACTCAATTCCAGAAATGACTAACATGAGCCATTCTGTTAGCTTGAGCAAGTAAGAATAGAACATACGATATACATAATATATATATGTGAATCACTTTAGAAATAGAGAGAGATTTATATAAAGATGAGGGTGTGTCATAAGTCTGTGACACACCCTCTTTTATTTTTTATTTATCCTTTCTGAATATCTTATCCACGACTATAGCAATGGCGCCATCGCCCGTTACATTGCAGGCGGTACCGAAACTGTCCATCGCAATATAGAGGGCTATCATAAGTGCTTGCATATCAGCATTGAAACCTAAAACTGAGGCTAGCGGACCTAGCGCTGCCATGACGGCTCCTCCCGGAACTCCAGGAGCTGCTACCATGCAGATGGCGAGCACGAAGATGAAGTTGAGAAAGAGGGGGAGATTGCAAGGCATACCATTGATGAGACAGATGGTGAGCGCACAACAGGTAATCTTCATCATTGATCCCGAGAGATGGATGGTGGCACAGAGCGGAATGGTAAATCCGGCAATGCCATCGGTGACGCCGTTTTTCAAGGTCTGCTTCAGAGTTACCGGAATGGTGGCTGCTGATGATGATGTGCCAAGTGCCGTGAAGTAGGCTGGCAACATGTTGAGCAACAGCTTAAAAGGATTCTTATGGGACAAGCCGCCTGCCAGCAGATATTCATAAAGTAAGATCACAATATGGAGCACGAGAATCACGAGGATAATCTGTGCGAAGACCAGCAGAATATGGTAGGCTTCGCCGGAGAAAGTCATGCCCAGGAAGATGCCGAAGATATAAAGGGGCAGTAGGGGAATGATGACTTTGGCAATGACACCTGATACGATTTCCTTGAATTCCTGAAAAATCTTCTGCATGGTGCGGCTGCCTTTGTGGGCAATGCCCAATCCAGCTATGAACGAGAACACAAGTGCACTCATCACATCAACCATGGCTGGTATCTTGATTTCGAAGAAGGGTTTGAGTTCTTCTGCCTTATCTACTGCCACATGGGCAGAATTGGCAATCATGTGTGGAAAGAGTGCCGAACCTGTACCATAGGCTAGCAGACCAGCCAGGATGGTGTCGGCAAAGGCGATGCCCACGGTGGCAAGAAGGAGTTTTCCTGCTCCGTGACCGATGTCGGCAATGGCTGGTGTTACGAGACCGATGATGATGAGCGGTATCATAAAGCCCAGAAACTGGCTGAAGATGCCGTTGAAGGTGAGAAACGCTCTGACGGCCGCTTCATTGAAGAAATTGCCGAAGATTACACCCAACAGGATGGCAATGATGATTCTTGCCAATAGTGGCATTTTGATTCTTTTCATATTCGTAAAATTGCTTTTTGCCTGCAAAGGTACGATATTTCTGACTTTTTTCCAAGTATTTTGCTGTTTTTTTAGAATCTGTCATGCTTACTGTACAACTTTCATGATGTTCGAAGGTGGGCGCTGCGCCATGAGTTCCTGCTTCATATAATCCATGTAGGGCGCTACATGCTGATAATAATGGTAATAACCCGGACAGAGATAGTTGAGACCGGAATCGCCATACTTATCTTTCATGAAGCGGTTCTTTGGGCATTCTCCATGACAGGCAAACTCCATGTCACACTCCTTGCACTGGCGGGGAAGAGAACTGTGTTTCAGACGGCTGAACTCCTGTTGCTGCTCACCATAAAGCATGTCGATGAGCGAATGGTCACGGATATTGCCCAACTTATACTCCGGAAAAACAAAGTGGTCGCAGGAATAAACATCGCCATTGTGCTCCATCACTCCCGCATGACCGCATTCCTTGGAATAAGCACAGATGCCGGGAGAAATACCCATCCAGTTTGCCAGTGTGCAGTCGAAAATCTCAACGAAGATTTTGCCCACATCCTTCCGAACCCATTCATCGAAAATTGCACTGAGAAAGTAGCCCCACTGCTCCGGCGTAACTGATGCCTCGCTCAGCGGAATCTCATTCTTGTCGGCAAGACTTGCCAGGGTACGGCCATCCTCATGTCGGGTCAGTCGCTCAACGATAGGTGTGAACTGCAGAAACTGACAGCCGTTTTCCTTGAAGAAGCGGTAGAACTCCAGCGGATGATTGACATTATAGGCATTTACCACCGCCATCGCATTCCATTCTACCCCGTGTTTCTTCAGCAGTTTGATGCCTTGCATCACCTTCTTCCACGATGGTTTTCCCGCAGCCGTCAGCCGGTAATGGTCATGATCAGGCTGCGGACCATCGATAGAGATGCCTACCAGCCAATGGTTCTGGGCAAAAAACTCGCACCATTCATCGGTCAGCAACGTGCCGTTGGTCTGAATTACGTTGTCGATGCGCCTGCCTCCAGCATACTTTTGCTGTAGGGATAAAGCCTTGCGGTAGAAGTCGATGGAGCGCAGCAGAGGCTCGCCACCATGCCAGGTGAAGAGCACCTGGTTCATGGTTTGCGCCTCAATATATTCTCGGGTAAACTGTTCCAGCATCTCATTGCTCATCAGATGTCGCTGAGCAGTGGGATAGAGCTTGTTCTTCTCCAGATAATAACAGTATTTGCATGCCAGGTTGCAATGGGCACCCGCAGGCTTCAGCATTACATACAGTGGCTTGGCAAAGGAATTTGCTATGTTGTCGTTCATCATTTTTTCTTGAATCTAGTTGTAATCTCTATCTCTCTGTAACCGGGAGATAAAATCAGAACTTAGGCAGCGTAATTTCGAAATCCTTGCTGTCTCGATGCTCCTTTCTGATGGCAGCCAGGAGTTCGGTAAGAATCTTAGGATGTTCTGCCGCCACATTATGGTCTTCGTGGATATCGGAAGCCAGATTATAGAGCCGCGGCTCGCCTTTTACTACCACCAGTTTCCAGTCGCCCTTTCTCACGCCAATCTGGTCGGTTTCGTGAAATTCCCAGTACCGGTAATCGTGATGTTTCTGCTCTGCATCCTTGCCCAGAAGGGTAGGAGCGATAGAGATTCCGTCGAAACCATCACCAGCCAACTTTCTGTTGGTATAACGCTTGGCAAAGTTTCTGATGCCAGCCAAATCGCAGAAAGTAGGCAGCAGGTCGTAAAAGGCAAACTGGGTATCGTTCACCGCTCCTGCCTTGATATGCTCAGGCCACCAGGCGATAAACGGTATGCGGATGCCGCCTTCGTAGCACTGGCGTTTCAGACCTTTCAACTTACCGTCACGACCGAAGAACTCCGGGTCGGCACCACCTTCTTCATGTGGTCCGTTATCTGAAGTAAAGATGACAATGGTGTTCCTGTCGAGTCCCTTCTCCTTCAGCTTGGCGAAGATTTCGCCCACATACTGGTCTAGTCGGGTAATCATTCCGGCAAACTGTGCGTGGGTATGAATCGCAGCGTTGTATCTCGAATCTTCCCATCCGCCCCAGGTTTTATCGGTAAAGAACTGTTTCTGGTAATTCTCTAGAATAGAGTCTTCCGGCTGGGCAAGTTCGGCATGCGGCAGGGTATAGGTAAGGAATCCTACGAAAGGATGTTCCTTATCCTGTCTGTCTATCCATTCCAGTGCCTTGTCGTGGATGATGCGGGCAGAATACTGTTTGCGCTTGAAATAATCCTTGCCGAACATCGGATGCTGGATGTTCTGTTCCATTACCTCTCTTACCACCGCTGTATCTCCCATTGCACGACTGTAGCGGTTCAGGAAGTTAGGATAATAGAGATGAGCCTGAAACTGGCAGATATAGCCATAGAATTCGTCCACGCCACGCTTGTCGGGAGTAGAAACCGAACCCTCATATCCGCCAGCCCATTTCCCGAATACACCGGTTCTGTATCCTTTGTCCTTCATGATTTCGGGCAGAATCTTATGCTGCGGGTCGTAAGGTTCCTGTCCTACGACAGAATACTCCTCGTTGTTGCCATATTTTACCATTGGCACACCTCTCCAGTATTCCTTGTTTCCACGCACATGTGTATGTCCCGTATGCTGACCCGTCATGAGGGTAGCTCTCGACGGAGCCGAGACGGGAGAACCGGCATAAGCCTGGGTGAATCTCATTCCCTCTTGTGCCATCCGGTCTATATTAGGCGTGTGGATATAAGGTTGGCCGTAACAAGCCAGATCGCCATATCCCATGTCGTCACACAGTATGAAGAGAATGTTGGGCGGGGTGTTCTGTTTTGCACAGAGCAGGGTAGGAAGACACGCCAAACCTACCCCTGTAAGCCATATTGTCTTGTTCATATCAATATTATTTTGTTCGGTTCCTTTACTCATCTACCTTCAGATTTCTGCGATAGGTAGCGAGGAGTTTCTTCATTTCCTTTTCTACCTTCTGCATGCCAGGCTTGCCGTAGAGGTTGTGCAGCTCGTTCGGATCAACCTGGATATCATACAACTCGTAGTAGTCAATATCGGCATCATTGGTGATGTAGTTGATGGATTTGAGATATTCGAAACACCAGTTTTCTGAAGTTCCCGGTTGGCACTGATACTTGTTTTCTGGAACGGCTCTTTCGCCACCCTTGCCGTAGAAATGAATCAGTTTGTAGCGCTCGGTTCTCACACCATCGTGCTTGCGTACCAGATGATAATTAGGGTAGTCATAATAATGGTAATACAGACTCTTACGCCATTTTCTTACAGGCTGTCCGGCAAACAATGGTTGGAGCGAAGTGCCCGGCATATAGGCAGGCTTCTTCAAGCCCGCCAGGTCGAGGAAGGTAGGAGCAAAGTCGATGTTCTGTACCATCTGGTTGCACTCGCTCTTAGGCTGGATATGCTTAGGATAGCTGATGATGAGCGGTGTATGGAATGATTCCTCATACATGAAACGCTTGTCAAACCAGCCGTGTTCGCCCATGTAGAATCCCTGGTCGGAGGTGTATACGATGATGGTATTATCCGTGAGATGATGCTCATCGAGATAAGTCAGGAGTCGGCCTACACTCTCATCCACCGAAGCAATCACTGCCATATAGTCGCGGATATAGTTCTGGTATTTCCATTCTACCAGTTCCTTACCCGTGAGATTCTTGCTCAGGAATTCTCTGTTTCTCGGCATGTAATAGGCATCAATAGCCTCGCGCTGCTGCGGTGTCATGCGGTTCATCTCCCCCATGAGTCCGGCATACGAGTCTCTGCCTTCCGGTGTAGAAGGGTCGTACATTTCGGGCACTTTCAGGTCGCGTACCATTTCCATATATTCACCGATAGTCATCTTCTGGGTGGATGCAGCCGAGCCTCGGGTCGCATAGTCGTCCCAGAAGGTTTCAGGTAGCGGGAAGTTTACTTTGCCGTATTTCCCAACATACTTGGTGCTAGGCATCCACAGACGGTGGGGTGCCTTATGATGAACCAGCAGACAGAATGGCTTGTTTCTGTCTCTTTGGTCGAGGTATTCGATGGCATGGTCTGTGATGAGGTCGGTGGCATATCCCATTTCCTGCTTGTATTCTCCGTAATGGTCTGTTGATGCGAAGGTCGGGTTGTAATATTGTCCCTGGTCGTTGAGGATGTGATAGAAATCGAAGCCTTTAGGGCGGCATGACATGTGCCATTTTCCCACTACTGCCGTCTCATAGCCTGCCTTCTGCAGCATTTCTGAGAAGAAGGTTTTGGTGGAATCGATGCCCTCTGCCAGCATGCGCTGTCCGTTCTGATGACTGTAGAGACCGGTCATCAGACAGGCACGGCTTGGTGTAGAAAGCGAGTTTTCAACGAAAGCCTCGTTGAATTTCATTCCCCTTTCTGCAAGTCGGTCGATATTTGGGGTAGGCGCCAGTTGGGAGATGGCACTGCCGTAGGCGCTGATAGCCTGTATGGCGTGGTCATCGCACATGATATACAGGATGTTTGGTTTTTCGCCTGTATTCTGGGCGAAGAGAGATAGCGGCAAGGCTTGAAGGGCAGCCATCGCCAGCAAAGATCGGTTGAAAGATAGATAATTATTAGCCATAATGTTTAAAATATTTATCAAAACAACAAAAAGAGGGATGCCAACTCACTTGGCATTCCCTCTTGATGTTTTAACATGAGTCATACTACCTGAAAAGTAGACAAGTCATGTGACTAGCTTATGAATTGATTACTTAAAAAGTTTACCTCTTCAAGTTTGGGTTCTTCTCAACCTCAGTTGTTGGATAAGGGCAGTAAATACTATTCTCACCCTGCCAAGTGCTATTCTTAACAGACACACTTTCCTTAACCTTAACTTCATTGCCCTTAGCATCCTTTGCAACAACGATAGGAGCATTAGCAACGCGGTAGTCGAAGTTTTTCTTGAGTTCGTCCATACGGAGCTCGTCTGCACGGCGGGTAACCATCTGTGTCCACTGACCGGCAACCTCCCAACCATGCTCAATGTAGCAAGCATCAGCAAGCTGATCAGCACTCATAGCGTCAATCTTAACAGTTGTACCATCGCTAAGAGTTACGTTCTCGTAGTCTGTAACGGCACGTTTACGAACCTGCTTTAAGTACTTCTTTGCATCTGTCAAGTCCATACCTGCACGGGCTGCACTCTCAGCATACCAAAGTAAAACCTCAGAATAGCGGATCAGACGGTGACGGCGTCCGTTAGTCATGTTGGTATAGTTAGGCTTCGTATAGTCGTAAGGCTGCTTGAGCTCTACATTAGAATCAGAAGGGTCGCAATTGGTCGTGTAGATAGAGAACATAGGGTGGTTAGCTTCTACGAAAGGCTTGCCCTTGAAGAATTTATGTTTTTCGTAAATACCATTTTCCTTTCTGATAGTTCTGTCACCTTCCTTCATGTCACCGGCAGCTATCTTGCCAGACTCTTCCTTGATAGTTGCGTCAAGTTTCTTAATCTGTTCCTCTAATTTCTTGGAATCTTTTTCCATTTCGATAGCTTCCCAAACATCTTCTGGAGAGATCTCCCACCAATAAACCGACTTGTAAATCTCAGTACCTTTTTGGAAAGTTACCTTTGGTGCATAGATAGCATCCTTACGAGGACCTTCTGGGAATTTTGTCCAGAATTTGATTTCACCCCAAGAGTCACCCCAGCCGCCGTCACCGAGACCTTCGAAACGGTTGCATGATGTCAACTCAGAATCATGATCCCAAGAACCGTTTGCCCAGTTGTTGTCAATACCAACAAGAGTTTCCTTGTTGTAGTTGTGGGCAATAGAATATACATGGCTCCAGTTATCATCGAGATAGAAACCATATGTGCTGTTGTTATCGATTACAGCCTTAGCTTTTTCTGCAGCAAGTTGGTAATAGGCTCTGCCTTTATTGAGAGGGTAACCTGCCATTGCCATATATACAGCAGAAAGGGTAGCTTGTGTAGCCTGCTTTGTAACCCATGCATCAATACCATCGTGATTACGTGGTGCTGATTCGTATTTGATAGGTAGCAACTTTTCTGCTTCCTCCAAATCCTTTGCAATCTGATCATATACTTGCTCTACGCTTGAAAGTCCGCAGTCCTGAACTGAAAGACTAGTGGATGTAATCAATGGTAAAGGGCCAAAGACACGAACGAGATAGAAGTAGCCGTAAGCACGCCAATAAAGCGCATTACCACGGGCGATGTTCTTCTCTACTTCTGATGTAGGGGTTTTGTCTGCACCTTCAAGAACGAAGTTACATGCCTTGATAAGACCATAGTGCTGATTCCAAGCATCTGTAACACCCTTGTTGGCACCATCAGAACTGAAACCATCGAGGGCTGCTACTGCCTGCTTGTTTGAACCTGGATTGGCGGTCATATCGTCACCCTGCCACTGTGGGTACATAGGGTTGGTCCAACTCTGTGTCTGGTTCAGTTTCTCGTATATGGTGTTGATACTATTGTCAAGGTCAGCCTGGCAGGTGAAGTAGTTGTCTGGAGCCATCTGGCCTTTAGGATCTTCATCAAGAAATCCGCTGCATGAAGTGGTTGCTGCAAGCAATGACGCTGCAAGAAAACAGCCTAAATATATCTTTGTTTTCATATTTTATTCAATATTTTGGTTATTAGAATACTTTATTTTATCATACAAGCTCCGATTAGAAGTTCATACGAACACCAAAGGTGAAAGTACGTGGGTTAGGATAAACACCCATATCAATACCATTGTTGTTATCGACGTTCTTGTCGCTGAATGAAGCTCCAGCTGGATCCATACCCTTATAGCTTGTGATGGTGAAGAGGTTCTGGCAAGAAAGTGTCAGGCGAAGGTCTGCAAACTTAAGCACTGAACGTGGGAAAGTATAACCAATGCTGATATTCTCGCAGCGGAAGTAGTTAGCATTCTCAAGCCACTTGTCTGAATTGCCATAGGTTTTGTTCTCTGCACCGATTGTTGGCATTGTAACACCTACATTATCGAAGTAATCCTTATCGGTAACGAACATGGAAGCACCAACCTCGGCGTTCATTACGTAGCGAACGATATTCAGGCGCTTTGCACCAAAGGCTGCGTTGCAGAACATGTTGAAGTCCCAGTTCTTGTAGGTTACCGTATTGTTCCAACCGAATGTGAAGTCAGGATTTGAGTGACCGAGAATGAAACGGTCGGTACTTGCATCAGGATCAGTTGTAATTGTACCATTGCTCTTGTAATATGTATCTACCCACTGGCCCTTGTCGTTCTTCTGCAAACCTGCCCACTTGAAACCGTAGAATGTACCAATAGCTTCACCTTCCTGGATGATAGTACATGGGTCAACGGTACCTGGTGCAGGTTTCTCACCATAGAGGCGTGGAGTCTGTGCAGATAGCTTTGTTACCTCATTCTTCAGGTAGCTGGCATTGAGGCTAGAACTCCACTGCAAGTCCTTGGTCTGGATAATCTGGGCATTAATATTGATATCAAAACCCTTGTTGCTTACTTCACCTGCGTTGGTCCAGTATGTAACTCCACCAAGGTATCCTGTAGAAGACTGCTGGAGGAGAGCATCTGTAGTCTTCTTTGAGAAGTAGTCGATACCTACGCTCAAACGGTTGCCGAGGAATCCGAGATCAATACCGAAATCAAGCTGTTTAACCTTCTCCCATGTTAAGTCTGGGGTAGCAATGCCGCCTGCCCAGTAACCAGTATAGTTGGTGTTAGTACCATAGTTGAAAGAAGTTGCTTTAAGACTTGCCAATGTTGAGTAAGGAGTAATGTTCTGATTACCGATAATACCCCAGCTGGCGCGGATCTTCATATATTCTACTGCATTTCTGATAGGTTTCCAGAACTTTTCGTTAGAAACGGTCCAAGCACCTGCAATTGATGGGAAGTACCCCCACTTCTTGTTGGTGAAACGGCTGGAACCATCGGCACGGAATGTACCGGTCAGCATGTAGCGGTCGGCATAGTTGTACATGACGCGGGCTACTCCAGAGAGCATGGTCCACTTACTGTAGCCATTGTCTGCATCACGGTTTGATGCATTCTTTACATTCCAGTAACCAAGAACTTCCTGTGCTACATTCTTACCTTCGATATTCATGGTGCGGGTTTCGTTACGAGTAGCCTCCCAAACTCCCGTTGCTGTCAGATTGTGCTCGCCCCATTTGCCCATGTAGGTCAAATTATTGGTACTTTGGAGAGCTATCACCTGTGCATTATTGTTGCTCATGTTGGTGCTACCTAATACCTTGGCTGATGACATATCATACCATTTGTAGTCGTTATAATCGACACCATTTGTAGTGGTGAATGTCAAACCTGGAAGAATGTTGAATTTCAAATCAACGTGTCCTGTAACCATATTGCGCTGGCGGTCGTTCTGATTCTGGTGAATCACACCATATGGGTTTTCCTGTATACAGTTGTATGGATCCTTATTGTAGTTACCTGCTGCAGTATACATTTCCATGGTAGGAGAGTAATTCAAACCTATCCAAATAGGGTTAGACTGATTCTGACCGAAACCTACACCGCTATTCTCTGTGCGAGCTAAGTTTGCATCAGCTGTTAATTCCAACCAATCGAAAAGTTTATTATGAATGTTCAGTTTTACTGCGTAACGTCTTGACTTGGTATCTCTTACAACACCTTCCTGATCCATATAGTTGGCAGAAAAGTAGGTCTGAGTCTGTTCGTTACCCTTAGAAACAGCTATCTTATAGTTCTGAGTAATACCGGTATGGAGCAACTGGTCCATCCAGTCGATGCCGGGATTAGCACCACTGATATAGTCTGCAAGTGCATCAGAGTCTGCACCCTTATATTGAACCAAAGCATTTGCATAGTCCTTGGTGCTCATCACTTCTGGTACATTATATGCATTAGAAAAACCGAAACTTGCATCGAATGTTACCTGTGTTGCGCCTGCCTTACCTGTCTTGGTCTGTACCATGACAACACCATTGGCACCGCGGGCACCATAGATGGCTGTAGAAGAAGCGTCCTTCAATACCTGGATGCTCTGGATATCTTCAGGGCTGATACCCTCAAGACCTGTCTCGCGAACGATACCATCTACTACGTAGAGAGGGTCGTTGCTCTTGTTTACGGAACTGGCACCACGTACACGAATCTTCATGGCTCCACCAGGAACACCGCTTGACATTACCTGCACACCAGACATACGTCCGTTGAGGGCATCCTCAACACGTGCAACAGGCTGGTCCTTGAAATTCTTGCTGTCCAAAACTGCCACAGAACCAGCCAAGTCAGCCTTCTTTACTGTACCATAACCGATGACTACGGTCTCTTCAAGCATGTTGGCATCATCCTGCAAAGTGATGTTGAGCAGACTACCGCTCCATGTGAGGGTCTGTGATTTGTAACCCACATAAGTGATGGTAAGTTTGGCACCCTTTTCGATGTTGCTGAGGGTGAAGTTACCATCCAGGTCAGTTACGGTTCCACCGGTCTTACCTTCGATTCTGATGGTAGCGCCGATGATAGGTTCTCCGGTAGCGTCTTTAACAGTACCTGTACATGAGTTTTGCTGCTGGGTAGCTGTAGCAATGGTAGAATTGCTTTGAGCAGCCAATGCAGAAACAGTGCAAAGAGGTGACATCGCACCTAAAAGCGCTGCAAAATACAAATTTGCTCTTTTGTTCATAGGGCTATTATTTATTGTTAGTTAAAAATTTTTTCGTACTTCTTTCTAGTTATTAGAATGCTGAAACAGAGTTTATACAAGGGCATCCCTTTGCATCGTCGATTACGATGCGGATGCCACTTGAAGTAATCTTATCGAAGCGAAGTATTCGCTTGTAGCCGATAGTGGTAGTCTCTTCCTTAGGGTCGAGCTTTACCCAGTTTTTGCCTTGTTGGTAATAGATTGAGAAGGCTTTTACGCGCTGCCCCAGAGGTATGTATTCCTGGAGCATGAGGCGTGTGATAGATTTTGGTTTTCCGAGTTGAAACTCGATATAGGCATCTTTTTTCTTTTTAGAAGCCCAGAAGGTGTCATACTGGCCGTCTGTGATATTCTTGCCAATGTGCTTGCCTTGCTGGCTGTCTACTTTAGGTGTGATGCCTTTCAGCAATAGTTCGTTAATAATTCAATAATGTGCTAAGCAGCTATACGCTGTAAGCACG
>ERZ773113.361-NODE-361-length-24176-cov-4.118610_pt1 | contig 24176 bp, 15 predicted proteins | sample MGYA00580565_ERZ773113 | MGnify/ENA primary metagenome ERZ773113 (study PRJEB29015, sample SAMEA2737827) | human gut metagenome | biome: human gut; feature: human-associated habitat; material: faeces | place: China | collected 2012 ...
GCTTGGTGAACAAATCACAGATAAAGGTTTTGGTAATGGTGTGTCAATGATTATCTTTTCAGGGATCATTGCTTCTATTCCAAAAATGTTCTCAACAATTTACGAGGATTTCTTTGTCAACGTTCGTTCAGGAGAATTGACTCGTTCATATATCATAGTTGCTTTGCTAATTGTGGTAGGTTTGGCGATTGTCTTCTTTATCTTATTACTCTTTACGGCTCCGGCCACCTGTATCTGTCCGCCAAAAAGTAACAATTTTTCAGTTAGAGAGGTCTTACCGGCATCCGGATGCGCTATAATCGCAAACGTCCGTCTTCTTTCTATTTCACTATTCATATTTTATTATGCATTTAATTCTTTGATACATGCTTCCAGACTCTCTTCCCAATGAGGAATCTCAATGTTATAAGTAGTTTTAATCTTGGTCTTGTCCAATACGGAATAATGGGGACGGGGAGCCTTTGCCGGATATTCATTTGTATGCAGGGGACTGACCTTACAGGTCGTGATACCGGCAATACGATGGATAGCCTTGGTAAAATCATACCAGGAACATACTCCTTCATCACTGAAATGATAAACTCCCGGAACCACTCCCTTATAAATGGCTGTAAAGATAGCACGTGCCAGATCACGGGCATATGTCGGTGTACCAATCTGATCAAAGACCACACCCAAAGTTTCCTTTTCCTTTCCCAGACGGAGCATCGTTTTTACAAAATTATTCCCAAAAGTGGAATAAAGCCATGCGGTACGGATAATCATTGTTTTTTTGCAATACTCCAATGCATTCGTTTCACCGGCCAGCTTGGTCTTGCCGTAAACAGAATTGGGACAAGGAACATCCCCCTCATTATAAGGAAGATGTTTCGTGCCATCGAACACATAATCCGTTGATATCTGAATAAACTCACCCCAGTTGGCTTCAGCCGCCTTCGCCAGATAGCTCACTGCGTTCTTATTCAGCTTGGTGCATAACTCTATATCATCCTCTGCCTTATCTACCGCCGTATAGGCCGCACAGTTCACTATGACATGAATATTATTCTCTTTTACGAAAGTCATCACCGCCTGCTCATCACAAATGTCCAATTCGGCTACATCCGTAAAAAAACAAGTATATTCCTTGTATTCAGCCGATAACACACGCATTTCATTTCCTAATTGACCGTTGGCACCAGTCACCAATATATTCTTCATTTCTATTTCATTTATTAGAATTCCAATTCTCCTTTTTTATCCTCTATATAGTAGTTTGACAACATAGCCAGCAATGTCGAGATTGCTTCTTGTGCCTTTCTTGTTTCCTCACTGATTTCTTTCTTTTGCAATTTCAACAATAAGATACCATAAAGCGCCTCAAAACAAGTTTCCAGTTCAGGCTCCTCTTTATCCGCACCTTTAGCGCGTAACTCTACAATATAAGGCAATACTTTATAATAAGCAGAATTATAATAAGGAAACTTAGGGGAACGCAATAACTGCAAATGAAGGTCGGTAAGCCAAGTTATAATGTTTTTATTAATCTGCAAATGGCCTTTTTCCATAATCCCTTCATGACGCATCATCTCAATCAAATCCATATACCACTGGGTGAGTTCCGCTTTCTGCTCTTCCGTTAACGGATAAGGAGCTATGATGGTGCTTTTTATCTTTTCCATATCACAGCCGTTGGCACGGATTAAATCCTCTATCTGCCACATATATATAAGATACTCGGCTATATTCTTTTCTTTTAACTGCTTGGAAACGAACATACTTTTTAAATTAAAATTGATAATTAAAAAATTAAAAAACCAACGTATGATACACAAGATATGTTTCTTTGTCAGTACATCGTTTTTCCTAAAATAGTATAAATGAAACCTGCGACTGAAATCAGCATCACTACAATACCAATCACACGGTTCAAAATCCAAATGCCGCGTAAATTAAAACGGGTGCGTACTTTATTGACAAAATACGTAATTCCGAACCACCAGAGAAGAGCCCCCAATACAATAGCCAAATACCCCACCAGTTGAAAGCCTATGGGACTGCCCGGCATCACAAAAGAAAAACGGGCAAACAAACCTATAAACAGGAATATAATGAGGGGGTTGGAGAGAGTCACAAAAAAAGCAGTAACAAAATTATGAAGATAACTGCCCGGGGTAGAAGATACAGGACGGATAGACTGGACAGGATTACTACGGAAAGTATAAATACCGAAAAAGAACAGCATGATACTGCCGATAATTTGTAACAAAACTTGGTTCTTTGCCAAGAAATCATCCATAAAACTCATGCCATAACCTGTAATCAAGGCATAGCCTATATCACTAAGGGCAGCTCCCAGACCGGTAACAAATCCATACCATCGTCCCTTGTTCAGTGTGCGCTGTATACAAAGTACCCCAACAGGACCTAACGGCGCAGAAACCACTACACCGACGATAAGCCCTTTCACCAATAAATCGAGTATGGTTACTTGTTCTATCCAATTCATGCTGCAAAGATGCTACTTTTTTACGAAAGTACCTATATTTACGCTCAAAATTCTTTCATACCCCGTCTCTTTTATATAACTTTGCACCTTATTAATAGACCCTTGATATTAGAACTAGTTTTCAATTAACAAAACAACTATAAAAGTGCTATGATTCTATTTTTCAGAACACCCACTAAAAGTGTAATAGCAACAGAAGTCAGCCAGGAACTGGCTTCTGAGGATATTCAGAAATTAAGCTGGCTTTATGGTGAAGCCACTGTAGAGAACGAAGAGAACCTGAAAGGTTGCTTCATCGGACCGCGTCGGGAAATGATTACTCCCTGGAGTACAAATGCTGTAGAAATCACTCAGAACATGGGTCTTACAGGTGTCTTACGCATTGAGGAATATTTCCCTGTAAAAGACGAAAACGCCGAGTACGATCCTATGCTGCAACGTATGTATAAGGGATTGAACCAGGAGATTTTCACAGTCAACATCAAACCCCAGCCGATTGTTCACATCGAGAACCTCGAAGAATACAATGAAAAAGAAGGTCTGGCACTTTCCCGTGAGGAAATGGACTATTTGCTGAAGGTTGAAAAAGATTTGGGACGTAAATTAACCGATTCCGAAGTATTCGGCTTCGCACAGATCAATTCCGAGCATTGCCGCCATAAGATATTCGGCGGAACATTCATTATTGATGGTCAGGAAATGGAGTCTTCCTTGTTCCAGATGATCAAGAAAACGACTGCTGAAAATCCCAACAAGATTATTTCCGCTTATAAAGATAATGTAGCATTTGCCGAAGGACCGATAGTAGAGCAATTCTCTCCGGCCGATCATTCCACTTCCGATTATTTCATTATCAAAGATATCAAGACTGTTATCTCACTGAAAGCCGAAACACATAACTTCCCGACAACCGTAGAACCATTCAACGGTGCATCTACCGGTACCGGTGGTGAGATCCGTGACCGTATGGGCGGTGGCAAGGGCTCATGGCCCATTGCTGGTACTGCCGTTTATATGACCTCTTATCCCCGTACTGATGAGGGACGCGAATGGGAAGACATCCTTCCTGTCCGCCAATGGTTATACCAGACTCCGGAACAGATCTTAATCAAGGCTTCCAACGGTGCTTCCGATTTCGGTAACAAATTCGGTCAACCGCTGATTTGTGGTTCTGTACTGACATTCGAGCACCAGGAAAACGGCGAGAAGTATGCATACGACAAAGTGATTATGCTGGCAGGAGGAGTAGGTTACGGTACTCAGCGCGACTGTCTGAAAGGACATCCCGAAAAAGGAAATAAAGTCGTTGTAATGGGTGGTGATAACTATCGCATCGGCTTGGGTGGAGGTTCGGTCTCTTCTGTTGAGACAGGCCGGTACTCATCGGGAATCGAACTAAACGCCGTTCAACGTGCCAATGCGGAAATGCAAAAACGTGCCTATAATGTAGTCCGTGCATTGTGTGAAGAAGATAACAACCCGATTGTTTCCATTCACGACCACGGTTCGGCCGGCCACGTGAATTGTTTATCCGAACTGGTAGAAGAAAACGGTGGATTAATTCATATGGACAAACTACCTATCGGTGACCAGACTTTGTCTGCCAAAGAAATTATCGCCAACGAATCTCAGGAACGTATGGGATTGCTGATTGACGAGTCGGCTATTGAACATGTACAAAAAATTGCTGATCGCGAACGTGCGCCGATGTATACCGTAGGTGAAACAACCGGAGACGCCCGCTTTGCCTTTGAACAGGCCGATGGGGTACGTCCGTTCGATCTGGCAGTAGATCAGATGTTCGGTTCTTCTCCGAAAACCTACATGGTTGACAAGACCGTAGAGCGCCATTATGAAAATGTTTCATACGAAACTTCCAAATTAAATGAATATATCCGCCGCGTACTTCAGCTGGAAGCTGTTGCTTGCAAAGATTGGTTAACCAATAAAGTAGACCGTTCCGTAACCGGTAAAATCGCTCGCCAACAATGTCAAGGTGAAATTCAGTTGCCTCTGAGCGATTGTGGTGTAGTAGCTCTCGACTATCGTGGCGAAAAAGGTATAGCAACTTCTCTAGGCCATGCTCCCCAAGCCGCCTTAGCCAATCCGGCCGCAGGCTCTGTTTTGTCGGTAGCCGAAGCACTGACTAATATCGTATGGGCTCCGATGGCGGAAGGATTGGACAGCATTTCCTTGTCTGCCAACTGGATGTGGCCATGCCGCGCACAGGAAGGTGAAGACGCCCGCCTGTACACTGCCGTAAAAGCCCTTTCCGATTTCTGCTGCTCATTGCAAATCAATGTACCGACCGGAAAAGATTCTTTGTCTATGACTCAGAAATATCCTAACGGTGAAAAGATCATCAGTCCGGGAACTGTCATCGTTTCTGCCGGCGGTGAAGTTTCGGATGTGAAGAAAGTGGTTTCTCCTGTATTGGTAAATGATGAAAAGAGCACTATCTACCATATTGATTTCAGTTTTGACAAGTTACGTCTGGGAGGTTCTGCTTTTGCACAATCACTGAACAAAGTAGGTGACGATGTACCGACTGTACAAAATCCTGAATATTTCCGCGACGCATTCCTGGCTGTACAAGAATTAGTAAATAAAGGTCTGATTATGGCCGGTCACGATATTTCTGCCGGTGGTCTTATTACTACACTGCTTGAAATGTGCTTCTCGAATATGGAAGGTGGTATGGAAATCAGCCTGAACAAGATTAAGGAAGATGACATTATCAAGATATTGTTCGCCGAAAATCCGGGTATTGTTATCCAGGTAAAAGATAAGCACAAAGAAGAAGTGAAAAAGATCTTGGAAGACGCAGGCATAGGCTACGTAAAATTAGGTAAACCGACTGAAGAACGGCATATCCTGGTAGAAAAGGGAGATGCGACTTACCAGTTCGGCATAGACTATCTGCGCGATGTATGGTATTCTACCTCTTACTTGCTAGACCGCAAGCAGAGCATGAACGGCTGCGCCAAAAAACGTTTCGAGAACTACAAGAAACAACCTTTGGAATTTGTATTCGACAAATCATTCACCGGCAAACTTTCACAATTCGACCTTAACCCCGACCGTCGTACTCCGACAGGTATCAAAGCGGCTATTATCCGTGAAAAAGGAACCAATGGCGAACGCGAAATGGCCTACATGCTCTATTTGGCAGGATTTGATGTGAAGGATGTAACAATGACCGATCTGGTCAGCGGACGTGAGACATTAGAGGACATCAATTTCATCGTATTCTGCGGTGGGTTCTCTAATTCGGACGTTTTAGGTTCTGCCAAAGGATGGGCCGGAGCTTTCTTGTTCAATCCCAAAGCCAAAGCTGCATTGGATAACTTCTATGCACGCAAAGATACATTGTCATTGGGCGTATGTAACGGCTGCCAGCTGATGATAGAATTAAACCTGATTAACCCAGACTTCACCAAGAAAGCGAAAATGCTGCACAATGATTCACATAAATTCGAATCCAAGTTTGTAGGTGTTACTGTTCCTATGAATAGAAGCGTCATGTTCGGTTCGTTAAGCGGAAGCAAGCTTGGCATCTGGGTAGCCCATGGAGAAGGTAAATTCTCACTGCCATATCATGAAGATAAATACAATGTTGTATTGAAATACTCATACGATGAGTATCCCGGCAATCCGAACGGTTCAGATTACAGCGTAGCCGGTCTGGCCAGTCCTGACGGTCGCCATTTGGCCATGATGCCTCATCTGGAACGCTCTTGTTTCCCATGGCAAAATGCTTATTATCCGGCTGATAGAATAAAGAACGATCAGATTACTCCATGGATGGAAGCATTTGTCAATGCTAGAAAATGGATTGAGATGAACAAAAAATAAAAACGATTTGTTATATTTACTAAAAAAGCGGTGAGTCATACTGATTACCGCTTTTTTTGTATATAACAGATTTTGATATGTTAAGGGAAATTACGAACTTTGTAAGGATTTTGCCTCCTAATAATATGAGAAGAATTCTTTTACTTATATGCCTTTTTGTTATTTTGGTAACACCTGCCGTTGCTCAACTATACCAGTATCTGGATACTCAGAATGGTTTGAGCAGCCGTAGAGTTTTATCTATACGAAAAGATAAAAAGGGCTATATGTGGTTTCTCACTCACGAAGGAATAGACAGGTACAACGGAAAACAATACACACACTATAGCTTAACAGCCAACGGAAAACTATTGAACTTTTTTCCTAACTTGAACACTTTGCAAACAGATACGGCAGGAGTGGTTTGGGAGATAGGAAAAACCGGTCATCTATTCAGGTACAATTCCTTACAAGATAAATTTGAACTAGTTTGCGATTTTGCCAGTAAGGACAAAAGCAACAGCGGACTGCCGCTCACCGCTTCATTTCTTGACTCCAAAGACAACAATATATTGCTTTGCACTAAAAACAAACAATATCTTTTCGACATAGATACCCATGAACTTATTCAACTGGAAAGTCCTATCAAGGAAGAAATCACATATATTGCAAAATCTACGAACAACCAATATTTTCTGGCATCCAGCCACAAGATTTACTGTGCAAAACTGAATCATGGCCGATTAGAAACAATCAAGCATCCGGAACTGGATAATTTTCATATAGTGAACTACATCTATTTTCATCCGGAAACCCAAATGCTAGTAATAGGTACCTTGCTGGATGGTATTTATCTATACAATATCCATAGCCGCCAACTGATTGATGTACACAACGGACTACAAGACATTAATGTCAACTCTATCATAGCAAGTAAAGAAAATGAAAACGAGGTGCTAATAGCAACTAATGGCGCAGGCGTATATAAATTAAACTTGGGCACTTACGAATTGACAAATTTTCTAAATGCCGACCACAACCATTCCAATAAAATGAACGGTAATATCATTAATGATATCTATATTGATGATGATCAAAAATTATGGATGGCAGTCTATCCTATAGGAATTACTGTATATTCCGAGAAATATCCCGGATATAAATGGATACAGCACTCTTACGACAATCCCAACTCACTGATAGATAACCAAGTGAACTATATATTGGAAGATTCTGAAGGAGATATTTGGTATGCGACCAATAATGGCGTATGTTGCTACCGTCCTTCCACCAAACAATGGACGAATTTATTATCAACTTATCAGCATGACACACCTAATCAAAATCATGTATTTATCTCTATATGTGAATCCCGGCCAGGAATTATTTTAGTAGGAGGATATATGTCGGGAATGTACAAAATAGATAAGAAAAACATGACCACACAATATTTTATTCCCCAGACATTAAATGATGACACCATAAAACCGGATAAATATATTCGTTGTATTTATAAGGATTGGGATAATCTGATTTGGGCCGGAGGATATTACAATTTAAAAAGTTATGATATGGATACAAAGGAAATGCATTGTTATAAAATGGATTTCCCTATCACCTATATCACCAATAAGGACGCCCACAATTTATGGATAGGAACTATCAATGGATTGTATCAGTTCAATAAGGTCAATCAAGAGCTCAAAGCGGTGAATCTAGACTCCGAACTAGGCTGCATAAATACTATTTATCAAAGTAAAAAGAACATCACTTTCATTGGTACACATGGTTCCGGTATATGGATTTACAACAATTATACAGAAAAAGTAACTAATTACCATGTCAATAATTCAGCTCTGATATCTAATAATATTCATTGCATACTGTCTACTCTGGAAGACGATTTGATCATTAGTACAGAAAAAGGGTTGACCCGTTTCAAAACAAAAGAAAAAATATTCTCTAACTGGACAAAAGAACAAGGGTTGATGTCTACCAGCTTTAATCAAGCTGCCGGAGTACATACACGCGATAAAAAATTTATTTTCGGATGTGGAGACGGAGCCATTGAACTGGCAGATACCGTCACGCTGCCTCATCAATTCAAATCCAAAATGGTATTTGATAATTTCCGACTGCTCTATCAGAAAGTAATGCCCGGTGAAAAAGGTTCCCCTTTAAAAAAAGAAATTGATGATACCCGGCATATCATACTGAATTACGACCAGAATATTTTTTCATTGGATGTGTCTTCCATCAATTATGATAATCCCTCCAACATCGTCTATTCCTGGAAACTGGAAGGGTTTTATGATGAATGGACTTCACTCACGAACAATAACCGCATACGTTACACTAATATCGGTCCCGGTAAGTATAAATTAAGAGTGAGAGCCATCCTGATGGATGATCACCATTTGTTAGAAGAACGTTCACTTTTCATAACCGTAACCCCACCTTGGTGGGCTACTTTTTGGGCAGGCATTCTTTATCTGATCATTTTTATACTGGTCGGAGTAATTGTCTTACGTTATTTGTGGCTTAGGAAAGACAGAAACAATTCAAAAGAAAAAATCCGGTTCTTTATCAACACGGCGCATGATATACGTACACCGCTGACTTTGATAAAAGCTCCTTTGGGAGAGATTCTTAAAAACGAAAACCTGTCCGAACAGGGAAGAATCAATATCAACCTAGCTATACAAAATACAGACAATCTGTCTGAGTTAGCCAGTAATCTGATTAATTTTGAAAAAGAGGAACTGTATACCTCCACTGTATATGTATCCCGATACGAATTGAACAACTATATCAAAAACTATTTGGAACAGTTCAATTTATATGCCCGCAAAAGACAGATAAATATCATATTTGAAACTAATTTCGAAAGCCAGGAAGTATGGCTGGACAGAAACAAGATGGATTCCATTATCCGTAACCTGATGACAAATGCCTTGAAATATACCTGTCAGGGGGGCAATGTCACTGTGCAAACTCAGAAAAATAAAAGTCATTGGTTCATCACTATTACAGATACAGGAATCGGGATCCCCGCCAATGAACAAAAGAAAATGTTCAAAAGCCTATTCAGAGGGAATAATGCCATCAATCTGCAAATCACAGGAAGCGGCATCGGCATGCTGCTTACCTACAAACTGATAAAAAGCCATGCCGGCAAAATATCAATGAGCAGTATAGAGAATGTAGGAACTACCTTCAAACTGGCATTCCCTATCAAAAGTCGGAAATACAACTACCGTATATTCAAAAAAGCTGATGTAATTGACCCGCTGCCTGTCATCGAAGGCAATCCGGAAGAACTGGTGAAAGAGATCAAAAACAAGCCGGTCAAAACACATGCCGCTTCCATTCTGATAGTGGAAGATAATATGGAATTGCGTACTTTCCTATTGCATACACTATCGGAAGATTATCATGTGTCTGATGTAGGAAACGGGCAAGAAGCACTGGATTTTATCAAAGAGCGACAACCTGATCTGATACTGTCGGATGTAATGATGCCTATCATGAATGGAAACAAAATGTGCAATATATTGAAAAGTAATATTGAAACCAGTCATATACCTATCATATTGCTGACCGCATTGAACGATAAAGAAAGTATTATCAAAGGCTTACAGACCAAAGCCGATAAATACATAGTCAAACCATTTGACATGGAAGTACTGAAAGCAAACATAACCAACGTTCTGGCGAACAGGGAAATCATGAAAAAGCGTTTCTCACAATTCAAATTCAATGCAGACGAGGTATCAGATGATCCGACGGTCAGTTTGGAACAGGAATTTCTTTTAAAAGCTACCGACATCATAAAAAGTAGTATAAACAAAGAAATGAACGTAGAAAACCTATGTGATGCAATGAATATGAGCCGGAGTAGTTTATACAATAAAATAAAGGCCTTAACCAATGATTCGCCCAGTGACTTTATACGTAAAGTACGTATGAACGAAGCTAGCATTTTATTGAAAAGCAAACGTTATACCGTATCCGAAGTTTCGGATATGATGGGATTCAGTGATCCCAAATATTTTACGGATACATTTAAGAAATACTACGGAGTTCCACCAAGCACTTATATGAAACAAAATTAAAAAAATGAATTTCTATTTACAATCATTTCTTATCTTCCTAAAAATAGGACTATTTACTATTGGCGGAGGATATGCTATGGTTCCCCTAATTCAAGATGAAATAGTGGACAAACGAAAATGGATTGACAAAGAGGATTTTATTGATTTATTAGCCCTCACTCAGTCTGTACCCGGAATATTTGCTGTAAATATTGCCATATTTATCGGATATAAATTGCGTAAATTCCGTGGAGCATTGGCAATGGCTTTAGGCACAATACTCCCCTCTTTCTTTATCATATTGGCAATTGCCTTGTTCTTTCAACAGTTCAAACAATACCCAATTGTAGAGAATATATTCAAGGGAATTCGCCCGGCGGTAGTAGCCCTTATTGCAGCTCCCACTTTCTCCATGGCAAAATCCGCCAAGATAAACCGTTACACTGTCTGGATACCAATAGTATCCGCATTGCTTATCTGGGTATTGGACGTGTCTCCAGTCTACATTATCATAATAGCGGGCGTGGGAGGTTTTATATATGGCAAGTACAAACATAAATATTCATCCAAATGATTTTTCTATATTTATTCTACACATTCTGTAAAATAGGGCTCTTCGGTTTCGGAGGAGGCTATGCCATGTTGTCCATGATACAAGGAGAAGTAGTAACAAGATATAATTGGATCAGTGCCAGCGAATTTACAGATATCATCGCTATCAGCCAAATGACACCGGGTCCCATTGGCATCAACTCTGCTACTTATGTGGGATATACTGCGGTATTGAATGCAGGCTACAATGAAAGCTGGGCTATATTCGGTTCTTGCATAGCTACTTTTGCTGTAGTTTTTCCATCGTTCATATTAATGGTAATCATCAGCCGGTTCTTCTTGAAATACCAAAAGCATCCGGTTGTAGAAGCCGTATTCAAAGGGTTGCGTCCGGCAGTAGTAGGTCTGCTGGCAGCAGCTGCACTCGTCTTGATGAATGCTGAAAACTTCGGCAGTTATCAAATAGATTTGTATCAATTCATCATCAGTATAATTATTTTTCTAGTAACCTTTATAGGTACACGGAAATACAAAATCAATCCTATATTAATGATTATACTTTGCGGAGTGGCAGGGTTCCTGCTTTACTGAGAATAGGACGATTATGGGAAATCATCAAAAAAATCCGTATGATCGGCTCCGGAAATAATCATCAACTCTTTGTCATCACTGATTAGATAAAGCCGCAATAGATGGATTACAGATGTTATAACCTTTTCCTGATTTCAACATAAACAATATAGCACCCGGAAAACAGGCGGCATACAAATCAACTGCCACTGCCCCGGAATTCTTTATTCATCGATAGGACGTGAATATAATACCCAGGCAGTGGCAGTAAAAATAAAATCTAAAATTAAAGAAACACTCCCGCTTCTTACAGTTTTACTTTCTTTTTAGTACCCTTCGACTCATTGTGCAAACGATCCAACGCTGTCACTACATACTGGTACTTCGTTTTTCCATCGTTATAAGGTAATGGATAAAAATGGTCACGGGTAATGGCTACAATATGGGAAGCATCATCCAAATTGACTTTTTCTTTTTTATCAAAGCGATAAACCACATATTGTACAGCTTTGTCCATCTCGTCCTTTGCCTTCGGAGCTGTCCAGAAGAGTACCGGACCTTCATACGTCCATACCATCTTCACCTTCTTTACTTTACCTGGAGCCTTATCGTCCATAAAAGGAGATTCAGGAATCAAAGCCGGATAACGATGATACTCCTTCTCCAGCATAGTGCGGTAATTGCCGGCATTATCCACCACTGCAGCAGCATACCATTGACAACTTCCCTGCACGGTAGGAAGCGACCGTTGCAACTTCATTTTGGCAGGCATCTGGTTTTGTAACGGATTACGGGCATCCGCCTTGTTCACCGTACGCATCACATCCTGACCGATAAATAACGGACGCGAAGCGGCATGTTTTGCCCACCAATGTATCAAGTTGTCATAATCGGCAGCAGGATGACCTATTTCCCAATAAATCTGAGGGATATTATAATCTACCCAACCATTATTAATCCACATCAGCACATCTGCATACAAATCATCATAATTCTGAAGACCGCGTGTATCACTTCCATTCGGATCATTTTTCTTGTTGCGGTAGATACCAAAAGGAGAAACACCGAACTTCACCCACGGCTTACACTCGCGCACAGTTTCGTGAATTTCCTTTATCAGCACATTCACGTTGTCACGGCGCCAATCGGCTTTATTACTGTATCCGCGACCATATTGCGCAAAACTGACATGATCAGGAAAATCTTCGCCCGGGTTGGGATAAGGATAGAAATAATCATCCATATGAATGGCATCCACATCATAACGGGTAACAATATCGCGCACAATCTTGCAAATGTATTTACGGTTTTCGGGCAAAGCCGGATCAAAATAAAGTTGACCAGCATAATTCACGAAACGTTCCGGATTCTTATTATACGGATGAATGGGTGATAAGGCAGTAGTTCCCTTTGTCTTGGCACGGTAAGGGTTAATCCAGGCATGGAACTCCATTCCACGCTTATGGCATTCATCAATCATGAACTGCATCGGGTCCCAGTAAGGTGAAGGCACTCTGCCCTGCACTCCTGTAAGAAAGCGGCTCCACGGCTCATAAGAAGATTTATACAAGGCATCGGCTTCTGCACGTACCTGAAAAATTATCGCATTAATGCCTGCGCCCTGCAGACTGTTTAGTTGATTTATTAACAGCCGCTGTATCTTCTCTGTCGGCATTCCCTGGAACTGTCCATTCACACACTGAATCCATGCACCGCGGAACTCACGTTTAGGATAACGTGTCTGAGCACTGACGACAGAAGTAAAAAGTAGTGCTATCAATAAAAGAAGAATAGTTTTTGCTCTCATTTTGTTATTCTTGTTTAATACGCTTGCAAAGATAAGAAAACTTATAATTATCTTTGCATATTAAACCAAATTCAATAAAGAATGTCAGAAAGTAACTATATATCCATAAAAGGAGCAAAGGTAAACAACCTCAAAAACATCGATGTAAACATTCCACGCAACAAGCTGGTCGTCATCACGGGACTATCCGGTTCCGGAAAATCATCCTTGGCTTTTGATACATTATACGCTGAAGGTCAGCGACGCTATGTAGAAAGCCTGTCATCATACGCCCGTCAATTTCTGGGCCGCATGAGCAAGCCTGAGTGTGATTTCATCAAAGGTATACCACCCGCTATCGCCATAGAGCAAAAAGTGAACAGCCGCAATCCTCGTTCCACCGTGGGTACTTCCACCGAAATATATGAGTATCTGCGACTGCTCTATGCACGCATGGGGAAGACTTATTCCCCCATTAGCGGGCAACTGGTGAAAAAACATAGCATTGAAGATATTGTAAACTGTATGCTTTCCTTTCCTAAAGGAACGAAATACACGGTTCTCACTCCTATGATGCCCCGTGAAGGCCGTACACTGCTCCAGCAACTGGAAATGGACTTGAAACAAGGATTTACCCGTATAGAGGTGAACCGTGAAATAGTCCGTATAGAAGATTTTCTGCAACAAACAGCTGCCGAAGATAAAAAACAAAACATCTATCTGCTGGTAGATCGCATGACAGCCGATGATAGCAAAGACAGTATCAGCCGCCTCACCGATTCTGCCGAAACGGCCATGTACGAGGGAGACGGGAATTGCCTCCTCCGCTTCTACTCTGCTGACGGAAGTACGCAGCTGTTCTCTTTCAGCACTAAATTCGAGGCCGACGGAATTAAATTCGAAGAACCGAATGACCAAATGTTTTCATTCAATTCCCCTCTCGGCGCTTGTCCCGAATGCGAAGGCTTCGGTAAAGTGATAGGTATAGATGAACATCTGGTGATTCCAAACCGTGCTCTGAGTGTATATGACGGAGCTGTCCTTTGCTGGCGTGGTGAAAAGATGGGGGAATGGCTACAGGAATTCATTCATGAAGCTCCCGCCCACGATTTCCCCATCTTCGCCCCTTATTATGAACTGACACAGGAACAAAAAGATTATTTATGGCATGGACCTAGAAATAAGGCCTGTATAGATTCTTTCTTCAAAATGCTGGAAGAAAACCAATATAAAATACAATATCGTGTGATGCTGGCACGATACAGGGGAAAAACTATTTGTCCTGTCTGCCACGGAACACGCTTGAAAAAAGAAGCCGGTTATGTAAAAGTAGGTGGAAAATCCATCTCTCAACTGGTTGACTTACCTATTCACGACTTAAAAGAATTCTTCCGCACTCTAGAACTAGATGCACATGACACAGCCATCGCCAAACGGATCTTAACGGAAATTACCAACCGCATCAACTTCCTCATGGATGTGGGTTTGGGATATCTTACACTGAACCGTCTCAGCAACTCGCTCTCCGGCGGTGAAAGCCAGCGCATCAATCTGGCCACCTCATTAGGCAGCAGCTTGGTAGGTTCACTCTATATCCTGGACGAGCCCAGTATCGGATTACACAGCCGTGACACCGACCGGCTGATAAAAGTACTTCGTCAGTTACAGGAGCTGGGAAACACCGTAGTAGTGGTAGAACATGATGAAGAAATAATCCGTGCTGCCGATTATATCATTGATATCGGTCCTCAAGCAGGACGTTTAGGAGGACAAATAGTATATCAAGGCAACATGAACGATCTTCAAAGAAACAGTAACAGTTATACGGTGCGCTATTTGTTGGGAGAAGAAAACATAGAGATTCCCCGATGCCATCGTCCGTGGAACAATTATATAGAAATAAAAGGTGTGCGTGAAAACAACCTTAAAGGCATTGACGTAAAATTTCCACTGAATGTAATGACGGTAGTTACGGGAGTCAGCGGTTCGGGGAAGAGTACGTTGGTACGTGATGTCTTTTACAAGGCATTGAAACGCGAATATAGTGAAGCTAGCGAACGGCCGGGTGAGTTCATCTCTTTGGAAGGAGATGTACAGCTGGTGAAAGATATTGAATTTGTAGACCAGAATCCTATCGGAAAATCATCACGCAGCAATCCGGTAACCTATGTAAAAGCATACGACGAAATACGAAAACTCTTTGCCGAACAGCCTCTTGCCAAGCAAATGGGATATACTGCCGGATATTTCTCATTCAATACCGAAGGCGGGCGCTGTGAGGAATGCAAAGGTGACGGTACGGTAACCGTTGAAATGCAATTTATGGCAGATTTGGTACTAGAATGTGAGTCTTGTCATGGAAAACGTTTCAAGAGCGACACGCTGGAAATAAAATTCCAAGACAAGAGCATCTATGACATTCTGGAAATGACAGTGAATCAAGCCATTGAATTCTTTGCCGAATACAATCAAAAAAAGATAGTGAAGAAACTAATTCCATTACAAGAAGTGGGATTGGGATATATAAAGTTAGGACAAGCCTCCTCCACTCTTTCCGGCGGCGAGAACCAACGCGTAAAACTAGCTTATTTTCTGAGCATAGAGAAAGCACAACCCACTATTTTTGTATTCGATGAACCAACCACAGGTCTGCATTTTCATGATATCAAGAAACTGCTGGAAGCATTTGAAGCCTTAATCAGCCGCGGACATACCATTATCATTATCGAGCATAATATGGATGTGATAAAATGTGCCGACCATGTGATTGACCTAGGACCCGAAGGAGGAAATATGGGAGGAAATCTGGTAGTTGCGGGCACTCCGGAAGAGGTTGCAGCATGTGCGGCATCTTATACGGGACAGTTTTTACGTGAAAAACTGGCGATGGATTCTCCTGATTGATTTTTTATTCACCGTTGATTGTCCAAACTGACACAAATTATTAAATATGATTATACGCAATATACCACTAGATGATAAATGGGAATTTAAAAGTGATTTATTCCGTTCTATAAGTTTAGCATTTTGTGGTATGATTGCAGAATCATTTTACTAAAAATCTGTTTTAATGTTTTCCGCATTGTCAATCTAAACGAAAATATGAGTAAATTTAGAATTGAATTAACAACCTTATAAATCAACAGAATATGAAAAAACTTTTTTTACTACTCTTGCTGTTCCCTTTCCTATTGGGATGTTCACAAAAAGAGAAAGAATTCACCGTTCTTCAATGGAACATTTGGCAAGAAGGAACTGTAATTCCCGGTGGTTACGACGCTATTGTGAATGAAATAGCCCGTCTTCGTCCGGACTTCGTCACATTGAGCGAAGTACGTAATTACGAAAACACCAATTTCACTGCCCGCCTAGTGCAATCATTAAAGGAAAAAGGAGAAACCTATTACTCCTTCTATACCTATGATACAGGTCTGTTAAGCCGATACCCCATCACTGATTCATTAACCGTTTTTCCCGAAAAGAATGACCACGGCAGTATCTATCGCCTTACAGCCGATATAAACGGACAGAAAATAGCAGTCTACACCGCTCATCTTGATTATTTGGATGACGCCTATTATAATGTACGCGGATATGATGGCTCTACTTGGGAAGAAATCCCTATCCCCACTACCGTAGAAGAAGTATTAAAGAGAAATGTAGCCTCACAACGCGATGACGCCATCAGACTATTCATTGAACAGGCAAAAAAAGATCGTGCAGCCGGCTACACCATCATTTTAGGAGGAGATTTTAATGAACCGTCACATCAAGATTGGACTGAAGAGACCAAAGACCTGTATGACCATCATGGCTTTGTAATCCCCTGGACAGTTCCTGTCCTGTTAGACGAAGCCGGATTGAAAGACGCCTATCGAGAATTCTATCCAGATGTATTAAACTATCCCGGCTTCACTTATCCTTCGGATAATCCGGCAAAGCCCGCCGACAAAATAACCTGGGCTCCCAAAGCAGATGAACGCGACCGTATAGATTACATTTGGTATTATCCCGAAAAGGGGTTGAAAGTGAAAGACGCCGCCATTTTCGGTCCGAAAAATTCCATAGTCCGTGCACAGCGTGTTCAGGAAACATCTAAAGACAAGTTTATAGAACCATTGGGCGTATGGCCTACAGACCATAAAGGAGTACTGGTTACTTTCCAATATCCCGCCAAATAATATCGTTTTTCCCAATATTTCTGTTATCTTTGTCCAATAACCTAATTTATTATCCTATGACCAAATGTACACATAAGCAGTTAATGACCGCCTGTATGTTAGCAGGCACATTGATGTTGGGAGCATGTACCAGTACTCCCCCTGTAACAAAAGAGGTATCCATTGTACCCATAACCAACCATCTGGAGGAAACAAACGGTGCTTTTGTATTGAAAAGTAATACCTCCATCGGTGTTATTGACGCCGAACTAATTCCCGCAGCCGAGTATTTGGCCGATATGCTTTCCAGTGCCACAGGCTACGACCTTAAAGTAAAAGAAGGCGAAGGAACCATCACCCTTGCCTTGGGGGATGTTCAAGGAAAAGAAGGTGCCTATACCCTGACAGCCGAGAGCGATAAGGTCAACATTACAGGTAACTCTTACGGAGGTGTCATTGCAGGTATCGAATCCCTCAGACAGCTGTTTCCCCCGCAAATAGAATCTAAAGAAATTGTTAAAGGTACAGACTGGGCCATACCGGCCGTTAACATTCAAGATGCCCCCCGCTTTGAATGGAGAGGCATCATGCTGGACGTATCCCGCCATTTCTACACAATAGATGAGGTGAAAGAATTACTGGATGTCATGGCCCTTTACAAGATGAATAAATTCCACTGGCATCTTACCGATGACCAAGGATGGCGTATCGAAATCAAGAAATATCCTTTACTGACGGAAAAAGGAGCCTGGCGCAAATTCAATTCCCATGACCGCGAATGCATACGTCAGTCAAAGACTGATAACAATCCGGATATGGCAATTCCCGAAGACAAGATACGCATCGTAGAAGGTGACACCCTATATGGAGGCTACTACACTCAGGAAGATATCAAGGATGTCATAGCATACGCCAAAATACGAGGCATAGATATTATTCCCGAAATTGATATGCCGGGACACATGCTGGCAGCTGTGAGTAACTATGAAGGTGTTTCCTGTTTTAACGAAACCGGTTGGGGAAGCGTCTTCTCCTCACCTGTTTGTCCGGGGAAAGACTCTGCATTGGAGTTCTGCAAGAATGTTTATGCAGAACTGATAGCCCTTTTCCCCTATAAGTATGTACATATAGGAGGTGACGAAGTAGAAAAAACCAATTGGAAAAAATGTCCGGACTGCCAGAAACGTATGCATGACAATAATCTGAAAACCGAAGAAGAACTGCAATCATGGTTCATTCATGACATGGAGAGATTCTTTAACGGGAAAGGCAAAGAAATGATAGGCTGGGATGAAATCATTGAAGGCGGATTGTCTAAAACAGCCACCGTAATGTGGTGGCGCAGCTGGGTAAAAGATGCAGCGACCAAGGCAACGGCACAAGGCAACCCTGTCATTTTCACTCCTAACGGACAATTTTATTTGGATTATGCAGAAGACAAGAATTCTATGGCAAGCATTTATAATCTGGATACGACAGACAACCTGACTCCCGAGCAGCAGTCGCTGATTTTAGGAGTGCAGGGAAATATTTGGTGCGAATGGATTCCTTCCAACGCACGTATGCAATATATGGCCATTCCACGTTTGCTGGCTATTGCCGAATTAGGTTGGAGCAAACCGGAGCAAAAAGACTGGAATGCCTTCAAACAACGCCTGTCTGATCAGTTTGAACGTCTCAATATCATGGGTATCAATTACCGTATACCCGATTTGGAAGGCTTTAATGCCGTCAACGCCTTTATCGGTGAAGGAACCATCAATGTAACTTGCCTTGACCCCACTGCGGAAATTCACTATACCACTGATGGCAGTACTCCTACTTTACAATCTCCCGTATATGAAGGTCCCATCAAAGTGACTGAAACCACAGACTTTACTTTCTGCACCTTCCGCCCTAATGGAAAGAAAGGTGACATAGCCAAGACACGTTTCATCAAAAGTGAATATACCCCCTCTGTAACTGCCGCTCCTTCCAATCCGGGTTTGAAAGCTACATGGCACGAATTTAAAGGAAATAAATGCAGTGAAATAGAAAAAGCTCCGGTCAATGGTACTTATCCAGTGGAAGACGTTATGATTCCTAAAAAAGTAAAAGGAAATATCGGACTGATTATCAAAGGATATTTCAATGCTCCTCAAGACGATATCTACACTTTTGCACTCCTGTCCGACGATGGTAGTACATTGACCATAGACAGTGAACAGATAGTAGACAATGACGGACCTCACGGACCTAAAGAAATAGTGGGACAAAAGGCATTGGCGAAAGGATATCATCCAATGGAATTACGTTATTTCGACCAAAACGGAGGACAACTGAAATTAAAAGTAACAGGTAGTGATGGTAAAGAAATTCCGTTCACGCATCTCTATGCGCATTAATCTCACATAAAAAGTTTTTCCACCACAGATTATACAGATTTACATAGATTGAATTTCAATGAATTCTCCCATTCAATAATCTGCGTAATCTGTGGTGGAATTACATCAATCAGAAGTAAACTCCGAACCCTATCTTGAAGCCTAATTTACTAAATTCTGAAATATCACTAAAACTCAAGTCATAATATACAGACGGCTCAATAGTCACATTTCTGCCCAAGAAAAAAGCATATCCGACTTCCGGTGTCAAACAAACCAGATTCTTTTTAAATCCTACACAAGAAAGGTGCTTATACGCCATTCCCAATCCTCCATAAATACCGCAACTGGAAAAATAATAACGTCCTTGTGCACCAATACTGGTTTCATCCATTCCATGTTCTATATAATTGCCCTTAAAATTCAGCAATACAGCCACATTATCGGCTACAAACGCACCACCGGTCAAAGCGAAACCAAAATTTGTACCCTCATTCTTGCTATGAGATAGGTCAAGCCCTGTCAATGAAGCATTCACATACCATACCTCCTTCTCAAATTGAGCATGTGCACTCAGTGCAGTCATTACCAACAGCATCAAGCTGACTAAAATTTTCTTCATAATGTTGTCGTTTAATAGTTATTTTTTATTTTCCAAATCACGTTCACGTCTTTCCTCCGCCTTTTCTTTCTTACGAAGGACAATCCATAACAACGCTATTATCATATAGGATAAACCTACTGTGAGATACTTTTCCGTATCACTTATTTCCGTATTACGCGGAATAAAATAAACGGCCATCGCTGTAGTATAAACCAACAAAGCGACAGGCAACCAAATCGATTTTCTATATTTTTTCATAAACTATGCTGTTTTGTTTCCTATACCAACTTACAAACCCTATAGCGGCTACCAACGTGCAAAGACCACCGATTATATAAGATACATAATCAGAAAGTGCCAATCCTTCGGGAGCAATGCAAATATAAGTAGAACATACAGCCGTCATAAACAAGGCAGGAAACAAGGTAATATAATAATTCTTTTTCGCACGTACCAGAAAAACAGTGACCGCCCACAAAGTAAACACAGACAAAGCCTGATTACACCAGGCAAAATAACGCCATATCATATCAAATCCCGCCGCATCACGCTGACTGTACAACAATATACCGATAGTTACCGCAAAAATAGGAATACAAATCAATAAACGTTTCGCTATACTTTTTTGTTCCAAATGCATAAAATCGGCAACAATCAAACGAGCTGAACGTAAAGCGGTATCTCCACTGGTAATAGGAGCGGCAATTACCCCCAGTACAGCCAATAAACCTCCTATCGTACCCAACCATTCCTTGGTTATGCTGTCCACAATAATCGAAGCATTACTCTCCTCCATACCATTTTGATGAAAAAAACAAGTAGCGGCAGCAGCCCAAATCAATGCCACGATCCCTTCGGTCACCATCGCTCCATAAAAAATAGGACGGCCATACTTCTCATTCTTCATACAACGTGCCATCAACGGAGATTGTGTGGCATGAAAGCCACTGATTGCCCCACAAGCAATAGAAACAAACATGATAGGAAAAATTGGTAATCCGGCAGGGTGGGTATTATGCAGCCCGTCCGTAATTTCGGGCAATGCCGGATGATTCCATAACAACATCACCAAAATCCCCACCGCCATAAACAATAAAGCAATGGCAAACAACGGATATATTTTTCCTATAATCTTATCTACCGGCAACAATGTAGCCAACATATAATAGACAAATACGACTATAATCCAAAAAGTAACATCCATATACTCCGGAGTAAGTTTGGCAAGCAATCCGGCAGGTCCTGCCACAAAAACCGCTCCGACTAATATCATCAGCACAACCGTAAAACCGCGCATCAACTGCTTTGTGGGAAGGCCCAAGTAACGACCGATAATTTCCGGCAAACTCTCGCCATCATGCCGAATGGAAAGCATTCCGGACAAATAATCGTGTACCGCCCCGGCAAAAATGGTACCTAAAACAATCCACAAATAAGACGCCGTACCAAACTTCGCTCCCATTATAGCACCGAAAATAGGTCCTAAGCCGGCTATATTCAAAAATTGAATCATGAAAATCTTCCAAGTAGGAAGTGGAATAAAGTCAACACCATCCGCCATGGTCAGGGCAGGTGTCTTCCTTATCTTGTCAGGACCGAACACACGTTCCACATAACTTCCATACAAAAAGTATCCGCCTACAAGAACCAATAATGCAATAATAAAGGTTATCATATTCTATTTTTTGTTTTGTTGGGGCAAAAGTAACGAATTAATTGATTACTTCGTATCTTTGCCCTAAAATTAAAGTAAATGCGAACATTCTTTATAACTTTATTACTAGTCATAGTGAGTTTATCACCCGTTTTCTCACAACCTAAATATGAAATCCGTGCCACCTGGCTCACTACGCTCGGAGGAATGGACTGGCCTCGTAACAAGGCAGTAAACGCATCAGGCATCCGGCGTCAGCAAAAAGAATTATGTGATATACTGGATCGCCTGAAAGCCGCCAATTTCAATACGGTATTGTTGCAAACCCGTCTGCGCGGAGATATGATTTATCCTTCCGCCATAGAAACTTTCGCCGAATCACTGACAGGTAGCACAGGAGGGAATCCCGGATATGACCCTTTGGCTTTCGCCATCGGAGAATGCCACAAACGCGGCATGGAACTACATGCATGGATTGTTACGATTCCTGCCGGAAACACCCGTCAAGTACAATTGCAAGGACGTAGCTCCGTAGTACGGAAAAACCGGACTATTTGCAAACTTTATAAAGGTAACTGGTACTTGGACCCGGGAAATCCGGGAACCAAAGAATATCTGTCATGCATCGTAAAAGAAATAACTTCCCGTTATGATATAGACGGCATTCATTTCGATTACATCCGCTACCCTGAGCAAGCCGACAACTTTCCCGACAAGGACACCTACCGGAAATACGGCAAAGGTAAGGAGTTGAAACAATGGCGGCGTGATAATATCACAGATATTGTGCATAGGCTCTATACCGACATCAAGACTATCAAACCCTGGGTGAAAGTCAGCAGTTCCCCTATTGGCAAATACCGAGATACCAACCGATACCCCTCCCGTGGATGGAACGCTTATCATGTAGTTTACCAAGATGCTCAGAAATGGCTAAAAGAAGGTATTCATGATGCGTTGTTCCCGATGATGTATTTTCAGGGAAATAATTTCTATCCTTTTGCATTGGATTGGAAAGAGAATTGCGGTAACCGCTGGATAGTACCAGGTTTGGGCATTTATTTCCTCTCTCCCGACGAACAAAATTGGCCGTTGGACGAAATAGTCCGCCAACTTCATTTCACCCGTCAGATAAAACTAAACGGACAAGCCTACTTCCGCAATCGTTTTCAATAGAAAACTAACATACCCCAATTTAACATCATGGAATATCAATACTGTCAAGAATTCCTTAAAAGCAACTAAACCTGTATTAATATACGGCAAACCTGACAATATAGCTACCGATGGAGTCACCCCATTCATTCTTGATGGAATAAAAGAATGCTATGGTAGGATAGACAATGTTCCTTCCGATGTGGACGTATGCTATTTACACGCTAATTTTGGCTTCGGAAACGGTTATCAGGATGGCTACTATTTAATGGATATAAAAACATCGACAATAACTTTTGAAACTGCCATTCCACTAATTTTCAAAGACAATGCTATGACCATAATGGCAGACTTCAGAAAAAAATAATTTTCATATATCAAAACTGACTAAAAGATATCAATAACGCAACCTTTTAGCCAGTTTTATCATTCAATCATTAACAAAAATGCCATGAAAAAGGTTATATTATCACAACTCATATTGATAACATCTATTCTTATATCGTGTACTGATAAATTAGAAAATACAGAAGTTAACAACAACCCAACCAACCAAGTGGTTTTGACATCGAATGAATACGCCAGCATAGCGTATGATAATCCCAAAGAACTATCGGAAGACGAGATTACAAATGTAATTTACGACTTTAAACGTATCAATTCAGAATTTAAAAAACAATTCATTACAACAAAAGAAGACAAGCCCAAGATTTCCATTATTAATAAATATTATCTTACAAACAGCATGAATCACTCCCGTTCAGCAGACTCCATTCAAATAAATGTACCTATATTTGAAGTTGAACTAACTAATAATAGCGGAACAAAAGATATGACAATTGTTTGTGGTGATGAAAGAGCACCGAAAGTTCTGTTATTTACAGAGAACTATCAATTTTCCCAACCTATGAACATA
>ERZ773113.379-NODE-379-length-23606-cov-5.983101_pt1 | contig 23606 bp, 20 predicted proteins | sample MGYA00580565_ERZ773113 | MGnify/ENA primary metagenome ERZ773113 (study PRJEB29015, sample SAMEA2737827) | human gut metagenome | biome: human gut; feature: human-associated habitat; material: faeces | place: China | collected 2012 ...
CGGCACTATATGAAGCTCCACGTCCACCGCCAGGAGCTGCAGGCCTCCTTTACCGGCAACGTCCGCTTCACGAAGAATTTCTTTCTCCGGGCGGTGCCGGTGTTTCTGAAAAACCCGGTGATGGCCCTCAACTACTATCTCCTGGGGGTGCGGCCCTACTCCTGCACCTATACCAATCCCGGTGCCTTCACCGTGCCGCCGGAGATGGCTCCCCATATTCAGGGCATGGAGGTGGTGCTGGGCCAGGCCACCGTGCCCCGGTGCCACTGTGCCTCCATCAGCTATGGAGACATCATGGAAATCACCTTTGCCGGCACCCAGGCCGAAACGGACACGGAGCGGGACTTTTTCCGCTTTCTGGTCCGGGAGGGCATCCCGGTGCGGATCGAGAGCAACCGATAAGAGGAGCATTTTATGTCTTACTGTGTCAACTGCGGCGTGGAGCTGGACCCCAGCGCCAAGATCTGTCCCCTGTGCGGGACGCCTGCCTGGCATCCGGAGCTGGATGCGCCGCCCTATTTCCCCGCCAACTCCGCCGCCGTACAGCCCGCCTCCAGGCGAGAGGCCGCCATTCTGCTGACGGCCATGCTGGTGTCCGTGTCCCTGTGCTGCGGGCTTTTGAACCTATTTCTGCCCACGGACCGTCCCTGGTCCCTGTACGTCATCGGGGCGGCGGTGATGCTGTGGGTCTGGTTCACCCTGCCTATGGTGCTGCGGCGGCTGCCGGTCTTTTTCCGGCTCACCGCCGATGTGGCGGCCATTGGTATCTATGTCTGGCTCATCTCCATCGACCTGGGCGGCAGCCGCTGGTTCCGGGGGCTGGCCCTGCCCATGATCGGCTGGGCTGGGGTGCTGGTCTTTCTTTTGAGCTTTCTGCTCCGGGGCGGGCGGCGCTCCACCCTCTCCGCTATTGCCCTGATCATCGGGGCGGCTGGGCTTCTGGCGATGGGCATTGAATTCTGCATCGACCGGTATTTCCGTGGTATGTGGCAGCCAGGGTGGTCCCTGATCGTGCTGGCGGTCTGCGTGGGACTCATCATCCCCCTGCGGATCGTCCGGCGGGTGCCCTCTCTCCGGGAGGAGGCCCGCCGCCGCTTCAACCTGTAATTTTAAGAAGGCTTTCTTTATGAACATCTCTCAGATCATGGAAAAAATGATCGCATTCTCCAACGGGAACCTGCACGACATGAACCATCTTATGTGCGTGTGGACCTACGCCAAAACCATCGGCGAGATGGAGGGCCTGGACCGGAAGACCCAGGAAACACTGGAGATCGCCGCCGAGCAGCTGGCTGCGGCAGAAACCGCACTCGCCGTTGCGGCAGTGGGTATCGACCGGGATGGCGCTGCGCTCGAGCGCGACGGCGACGGATTCGCTCGCCCTGGATCGATCACATCTTCGTGAATGCCGCGCACGACGGTGATGCGAAACGTCTTTTCCTCCGTACCCTTCGGGTAGCCCGGCAGGGTGGAGATATCGGCCGGGTTATTCACCACGTCGTGGCGGAAGCGGCGCTGCGGCACGCCCATGTCCTCGAGCGCCTTGCGCACGAACCGGAACATGGCCAGCGGGCCGCAGAACAGGAACGTGCTGTTGGGCGCGGCGTATTTTTCGATGATCTCGCGCGTGATAAAGCCGTGCTCGCCCGGCCAGTCGGGGTCGTCGGAGAGCACATGCACGACTTTGACGTCCGGACATTCGGCGCAGATCTGATCCAGTTCGTCCTTGAGCACGATATCGTCCGACTTGACCGAACCGTAGAGGATCGTCAGCCTGCAGCCGTGCATCTTGCCGTGGGCGATCTCCTTGGCCATGGCGTAAAACGGCGTGATGCCGCTGCCGCCGGCCAGCGCGACGAGCTCGGTCGTGTCGCGCAGCGGCTCCCAATAGAACGTGCCGAACGGCAGCGCGCCCGTGAGCACATCGCCGACATGGACGTTTTCAAAGAAGTAGTCCGGCACGAGGTACGGTACGTTGCGGCGCACGGTGATCTCGAAAAACGGGTGCTCGCCGCGCGCTTCGTACGGTGCGGAGGAGATCGTATACGGCCGCGTGAGCAGGCTCTCGCCGATCTTCAGGCGGAAGTTCACGAACTGGCCGCACTGGAACACCGGAATGTGCCCGTCCACGGCCTCGAAGCGGAACGTTTTTGCCGTCGGGGACGCATCGCGGATGTCCGTGACGCGCAGCTGCATCTCACTCGGGTGCAGCTTGTCGGCCAGATCCCGGATGGGGTCTTTCGGGTCCGGCACGGCGGATGCGTTTTTCAGCTTTTCGCGGCGCGCCTTGGTGACGCGGCCCGCGCCGCCGACGTCTTTCAGAAAGCTCTTGACTCGAATACTCATTTCGCTGCCTCCTTTGCTGCCATCGCGTCGAGCACGGCCTTGGCCGCGGCTCTGCCGTTGGTGATCTGCGGGCCCTGCCCGTCGCCGGCCACGGCGTGTGCGCCGGCAAACTCCAGCCCGTCGATGAAGTGATCTTCCGCCATCATGGTCTTCTTGGCGACCACGTGGTTGTCCATGGAGTGTGAGTAGCCGTAGATGCTGCCCTTCCACGCGCCGACGTAGTGGGAGATCGTCATGGGCGTGGAGACCTCGATCTCGGCGATGCGGCCGCGGAAGTCCACGCCGCCGATCTTGATGTACTGCTCCATCATCTCATTGGCCAGGCGGCGCTTGAGATCGTAGTATTCCTCATCCTTGACGCCAAGGAACGGGTCGACCGGCACCAGATTCGTGATCGACAGGTGCGTATAGCCGGCCGGCACGCAGTCAGGGTTGGCATAGTTGAGGCACACGGTCGTCAGGAAGTTGTACGGTTCGGTCAGGTTGCAGTTGTTGCGCCAGATGGCGTTCGTGTCCATCGTGTCGCCGGAGAAGGTGTTGTAGTTCGTGATGCCGTTTTCCTCGGGCGTGCCCTCGAGAATGAGCATGACCGACACGGGGCAGACATTCAGGCGGTTGCCGTTGACGAACCGGATGGCGCCGGCGGGCACTTCGCTCAGCGGCTCGATCATCTGCGTGTAGACGCGGTTCGGGTACGCGCCGCAGATGACATAGTTGCAGGCGATCTCGTCTCCGCGCTTCGTGCGCACGCCGCGGACCTTGCCGTCTTTGACGAGGATCTTTTCGACTTCCTGCCGCAGCTCGAATTGCGCGCCGTTTTCCTCGACCTTCTGCTGCATGCGCATGCTCATCTCGTGCGAGCGGTGGCGCGGCACATAGCTGCCGGCAAAATAGTCCGCCATGCAGTAGGCGTAGATCGTGAACGGGAGATTGTCCATCGGCTCGCCGACGTAGATCCAGTACGGCGTGAGCATATCGACCGCCTTCTGCGGCAGGTCAAAGGTCCGGATGACTTCCGAGGCGCTGTAGCCCGCCACGCGCACAAAGTCCGGGTGCTCGCGCAGCATGCGCAGCTTGCTCATCGGTGTCACGGATATGACGTCCATGCTGTCGTACACGCGGCGGCAGAGGCGGATGAATTCCAGCACCTTGTCGTAAGTGCCGGGGCAGGCGGCGTCAACGTCGCGCGCCATGTGCTCGTAGCCGTCGTGCAGCACGGTGTCGATGCCCTCACCGGGCACGACGACACGGTACGGCTCCGGCACCGGCAGCCAGTCGATGTCAATGCCCATGTCGTCAAAAAACTAGCCGACCTTCAGCCGCTTGCCTTTCGGGCCGATGGACATCATCTCATGCAGCGAGGCCTCCATCTCAAAGCCGTCGCGCATGTAGTCCGTGGCGACACCGCCGGGCATGTTGTGCTTTTCAAAGATCAGAATGTCCCGCACGCCTTTGGCCTGCAGCTGCAGGGCGGCCGCCATGCCGGCCAGCGCGCCGCCGATGATGACGACATCATAGTGGTCTTTGTAAAAACGCAAGTCAGTTCCTCCTTCTGTGTTTGAATCACTGCGAAAAGTATATGTCAAGAATTCTACAAGTCAAGAATCTACTTGCTTTTTCGTCACTTTTTTGGTACTATTTTCTTGTGATTCTGATTCAATCACAAATACAAGGAGGACTGCGTATGCGTTTTCAGACCATCGTTGCGCCAACGATCACGGAGTTGTTCGAGCGACAGATCCAGGGCATGATCCTCTCCGGCCAGGTGGAGCCGGGGGAAAAGCTGCCCACGGAAGCGGAGCTGGCCGAGAATATGCACATCAGCAAGAGCGCCGTGCACGCCGGCATCAAGAATCTGGAGCGGATGGGCTTTCTGCGCGTGTCGCCGCGGCACGGGGTGTATGTTGCCGACTGGGCCGAGTGCGGCAACGTGGACACGCTCATTTCCATATTAAAATACCGCGACGGCAAGCTCGACAAGGCGACGACGGCGTCGCTGCTGCAGACGCGCAATGTCATTGAGGGGCTCGCGGTGCGGCTGTTCGTGCCCAAGCGCACGGACGATGATATTGCGGTGCTGCGCACGATCATCCGTGATTTCCGGCAGGCCGCGCAGCAGCCGCGCGCGGACGTGGACAAGCTCGCAGAGCTGGCCTGTTCGTTCCACCGGTATATCTGCTTTAAGAGCGGCAACAACGTCGTGCCGCTCATCGTCAACGGTTTCCATGATGTGAATATCGTCCTCTGGGCGCAGTGGGTGCGCTCGGTCGGGCCGCGCGCCGCGGGCGATGTGCTGGAGGATTTTCTCTATTTCGTCACGCAGGGGGACGCCGAGGGCGCCATCGCACTCTTCGATACGAATACGGACGAATTCGTCTCCCGGCTCGTGGACGTGTGAAGCCGGCGGGCGATTGTTTTCGCTCTTTTCACAAATACCCCCTTTTCATCCGGGCGGTTTTATATTACAATAAAACGACGAATATGAAAAAGTGAGGGGTAGTTTTATGGAAACAGGACCCAAATATAAACGCATCCTGCTCAAGATCAGCGGCGAAGCGCTGGCCGGCGAGCAGAAGACGGGGCTGGATTTCGGCGTCATCGGGCAGGTGTGCGATGTCATCAAGACCTGCACCGAACTGGGCGTGCAGGTAGGCGTCGTCATCGGCGGCGGCAACTTCTGGCGCGGCGTGAAAAACGGCGAGGGCAGGATGGCCCGCTCGCGCGCCGACCACATGGGCATGCTCGCCACCGTCATGAACTGTCTGGCCGTGTCCGACGTCATGGAGCAGAAGGGCATCCCCGTGCGTGTGCAGACGGCCGTCGAAATGTCGACATTTGCCGAGCACTATACCTGGGAGCGCGCCGTGGCGCATTTGGAAGAGGGCAAGGTCGTGCTCTTCGGCGCCGGCAGCGGCTGCCCGTATTTTTCGACCGACACGGCCGCCGTGCTGCGCGCCGCCGAGATCGGCGCGGACGCGATCCTGCTCGCCAAGAACATCGACGGCGTCTACAGTGCCGATCCGCACGTCGATCCCTGTGCCGTGAAGTATGACGCCATCACCTATGACGAGGTGCTGGCAAAGCATCTGGCCGTCATGGATCTGACGGCGACGTCGCTGGCCATGGAAAACGACATTCCGGTCGTCGTCTTCGCGCTGGCTGATCCGCAGAATATTGTCCGTGCCGTGATGGGCGAGCCCGTCGGCACAGTCGTGACCAAATAAAATCAAATTTGAAAACCCGATAAGGAGGATACATCATGTCTACCGATTATACCGAGTTTGAGTCCAAAATGAAAAAGACCGCTTCGGTCCTCACCGAGCAGTATGATTCCGTCCGCGCCGGCAAGGCCAACCCCGCCGTGCTCGACCGCATCACGGTCGATTACTACGGCTCTCCCACGCCGATCCAGCAGATCGCATCCGTCAGCACGCCGGACGCCCGCTCGCTACTCATCCAGCCGTGGGACGCATCCGTGCTCAAGGGCATTGAAAAGGCCATCCTGGCGTCCGATCTGGGCCTGAATCCCCAGAACGACGGCCGCACCATCCGCCTGATCTTCCCCGCGCTGACCGAGGAGCGCCGCCGCGACCTCGTCAAGCAGGTCAAGAAGTACGGCGAAGAGGCCAAGGTCGCCGTGCGCAACATCCGCCGCGACGCGATGGACAAGTTCAAGGCGCAGAAGAAAAAGTCCGAGATCACCGAGGACGACCTCAAGATCATTGAGAAGGATCTACAGAAGCTGACCGATGATTACATCAAGGAAGTCGAGCGCATCGCCGACGAAAAAGAGAAGGAGCTCATGGAGATCTGAGCGCCCGCACCCGCAAATGTGATACGGGGGGATTTTTCATCCCCCCGTTTGAATATCCTGTCTACAGACGCCACCGATCCGGGCGGCGCAGGAGGAACTATGGCAAACGATAAGACGACCGCGCCGCAGGTGGATTTCTCGCGCCTGCCGCGCCACGTGGCGATCATCCTCGACGGCAACGGCCGCTGGGCCAAAAAGCGCGGCCTGCCGCGCACGGCCGGCCATGCCTACGGTGCGGAGGCGTTTCGCCGCATCGGCAACTACTGCAAGGCCATCGGCATCGAATACCTCACGGTCTACGCCTTTTCCACGGAAAACTGGCGCCGTCCGCCCGAGGAAGTGCGCACGATCATGAGCATCTTCGATAAATACATGAAGGAAGCGCTCTCGATCATGGAGCGCGACAAGTTCAAGATGCGCTTTTTCGGTGAGCGGTCCGGCCTCTCGCCGGAGCTGCAGCGCCTCATGGCCGCGGCCGAGGAAAAGAGCACGCACTACGACGGCTGCCAGATGAATCTGTGCATCAACTACGGCGGCCGCGACGAGATCCTGCACGCCGTGCGCCGGTATGCCGAGGCCTACAAGGCCGGTACTGCGCCGGAGCTCACGGAGGATGTGTTCAGCGGCTATCTGTATTCGGCCGGCATTCCGGACCCCGACCTCATCATCCGCACGAGCGGAGAGCAGCGCCTGAGTAACTTCCTGCCCTGGCAGGGCGCGTACTCGGAGCTGTATTTCACCGACGTGCTCTGGCCGGACTTTACCGAACGCGACATGGACGCGGCCCTGGCGGAGTTCCAGCGGCGCGACCGGCGCTTTGGCGGCGTGAAATGACCGCTGCACCCGAGAGAAAGACAAACGGGAGGGACCAATCATGAAAAACAGACTGATCGTTGCGGCCATCGGCATCCCGGCGCTGCTGGCCGTGATCTTCTTCACCCCGATCTGGGGTTGGGGCATCGTGGTGGCCATCATGGCGGCGTTCTGCGCCTGGGAGCTGCTGCACACGGCCATGCCGAAGTTCGTGCCGCGCTTTGCGGTGTATGCCGGCATGTGCGGCGCGGCCATCGTGCTCGGCGCGGCGTTCGGAAAGTCTGAGCTCGTGTTCAAGATCGCGGCCTACGTGCTGTTCGTGACCATGTTCGTCGAGATGATGATCTCGTTTCACAAGTCCGAGCGCATCCCGTTTCAGGATCTGGCGCTCGTGTTCACGGCGGGCATCGTCATCCCGTGGATGCTCTCGTCGCTCGTGCGCCTTGGTCTGAATGACCCCAAAGCGCCGTACCTGCTGCTGCCGTTCGTCATCACGTGGCTGAGCGATTCGGGCGCGTTTTTCGTCGGCCGCAGCCTGGGCAAGACCAAGCTCGCCCCGGCGCTGAGCCCGCATAAGACGGTCGAGGGCTGCGTCGGCGGCTTTGTGTGCGCGATCGCGGCGGCCATGCTCTACGGCCTCGTACTGCACCTGTGCGGCTACCGCGTGCAGATCGGTCTGCTCGCCATCTACGGTTTCTTCGGCAGCCTTGCCGGACAGACGGGCGACCTGGCGTTTTCCGCCATCAAGCGCGAGCACGGCGTGAAGGACTACAGCAATCTGCTGCCCGGTCACGGCGGTATGCTCGACCGGTTTGACAGCACCATCTTCACCGCGCCCATGCTTGAGCTGCTGGTGCTGCTGGCACCGGCGATCGCGGTCGTGGCGCAGTAAAGGAGTATAACTATGGTACATTCGATTTCCATTCTCGGTTCTACCGGCAGTATTGGCCGGCAGACCGTTGCCGTTGCGGAGCATCTGGGGCTGAACGTCCGTGCGCTGACGACGAACCGCAACATTCAGCTCGCCGAGGAGCAGGCGCGCCGCCTGCATCCGGCGTTCGTCGCCGTGACGGATGAGGCGTCTGCCAAGGCGCTGCGCATCGCGCTCGCCGATACGGACATCGCCGTCGGCGGCGGGGAATATGCCCTGTGCGAGGCGGCGGTCATCTCCGATACGGACGCGGTCGTCACGGCGGTGTCCGGCGCGGTCGGTCTGCGCCCGACGCTTGCGGCCATTGAAAAGGGCCGCCGCATCGCGCTGGCCAATAAGGAGACGCTCGTGTGCGCGGGCGACATCGTCATGCGCCGCGCCAGAGAATGCGGTGCGGAGATCGTGCCGGTCGATTCCGAGCACTCGGCCATTTTCCAGTGCCTGACCGGCCGGGAGGGCGAGCTGCACAAGATCCTGCTCACCGGCTCCGGCGGCCCCTTCCGCGGCTGGACACGCGAACAAACGCGCGATGTCACGCCCGAGATGGCCGTCCGTCACCCGAACTGGAGCATGGGCGCGAAGATCAGCGTAGACTCCGCGACCATGATGAACAAGGGCCTGGAATTCATCGAGGCCATGCACCTGTTCGGTGTCACGCCGGACGATATCCAGGTGCTCATCCACCCGGAGAGCGTCGTGCACTCGATGGTCGAGCTGCTCGACGGCACGGTCATCGCCCAGCTCGGCGTGCCGGACATGGGCCTGCCCATCCAGTATGCGCTCACGTATCCGGAGCGCAAGCCCAGCCGCAGCGACCGGCTGGACTTCACGGCCTATCCCGGCGGGCTGCATTTCTACGCGCCCGATCTCGAGGCGCTGCCGTGCCTTGCGCTCGCCATGCAGTGCGCGCGCACCGGCGGCACTGCGCCGACGGTCATGAACGCGGCCAACGAAGTCGCCGTGCACCTGTTTCTGGACCATAAAATCGGGTATCATTCTATTTATGAAAGCGTTGCGGCGGCGGTGGAGGCCATCGCACCGGCCGCAGCGCCGGATCTGGACGTCATCCGCGCGGCCGATCAGGAGGCCCGCGCGTTCGTCCGGTCATATTTCCATTTCTGAAAGGACACCTGCATGTATATTCTGCTCGCAATTCTCGTCTTTGGGATCCTCATCGCCGTGCACGAGCTCGGCCACTTCCTCGTGGCCAAGGCGTGCGGGGTGCGTGTGGATGAGTTCGCCATCGGCATGGGCCCCGCCATCTGGAAAAAGCAGAAGGGGGAGACGCTCTACGCCGTCCGCTGCCTGCCGATCGGCGGGTTTTGCGCCATGGCGGGCGAGGACGAGGCGATCGACGACCCGCGCGCGTTCACGAGCCAGCCGGCATGGAAGCGGTTTCTGATCCTCTGCGCTGGTGCGTTCATGAACTTTGTGTTCGGTCTGTTGCTGCTTCTGATCGTGTTCGCGCAGGCGAAGAGCTTTTCCACGCCGACGCTCACGGACTTCATGGACGGCTGCCCCTATCAGGGAGAGAACGCCCTGCAGGTGGGCGATACGATCTGGAGCATCGACGGACACCGCATCTATTTTACGACCAATGTCAGCGAATATCTTGCCCGCGGTGGCGACACGCATGACATCGTCGTCAAGCGTGACGGTGAAAAGGTCGCGCTCAACGATTTTTACCTCGTCGCGCGCGAGTATCCGGGGCAGGACGGCAAAATGTACGGCTTCTACTTCGGCACGAAGCCGGCGACGTTCGGCGCCAAGCTCCAGACCACGTGGTACAGCGCGATGGACTTCGTGCGCATGGTCTGGATGGGCCTGAGCGATCTGTTCGCGGGCGCAGTCGGCGTCAAGGATCTGTCCGGCCCGGTCGGCATCGTGAGCATGATGAACGAGGTTGGCAAGGAGTCGGCCACAAAGGCGGCTGCCTTCTCGAACATCGCCTATTTCTCGGCGTTCATCGCCGTGAACCTTGCGGTCATGAACATGCTGCCGCTGCCGGCGCTCGACGGCGGGCGCGTGTTCTGCCTGCTCGTCACGTGGGTGCTCGAGCGGATCAGCCGCAGAAAGATCGACCCCAAGTATGAGGGCTATATCCACACGGCGGGGCTGGTGCTGCTGCTGGCACTGATGGCCTACGTCATGTATAACGACATTTCCAAACTTGTCACCTGATCCGGGGCGGATCTTTCCGCCTCGGGCTTTCGTGCGTTTTCAGGCTTCTCGGAGATACAGGAGTGTTTATGAAAAGAACCCAGACAAAACAGATCCATGTCGGCCCCGTTGCCATCGGCGGCGGCGCCCCGGTCGCGGTGCAGTCCATGTGCAACACGCACACCTCGGACGCGCGCGCGACCATCGAGCAGATCGCCCGGCTGCATGACGCCGGGTGCGAGATCATCCGCCTTGCCGTGCCGGATCAGGCCGCGGCGGATGCCCTGCCCGAGATCGTGCACGCCTCGCCCATCCCGGTCGTGGCCGACATTCATTTTGACTACCGGCTCGCGCTCGCGGCGGCGAAGGCCGGCGTGCACAAGATCCGCATCAACCCCGGCAACATCGGCGAGCCGGACAATGTCCGCAAGGTGGCCGAGGCCTGCCGGGAGCGCGGCATCCCCATCCGGATCGGCGTCAACGGCGGCAGCCTGGAAAAGCGCCTGCTCGAAAAGTACGGCCACCCGACGCCGGAGGCGCTCATCGAGAGTGCGCAGGGGCACATTGACCTGCTGCACCGGTATAATTTTGACGACATCGCCCTGTCGATGAAGAGCTCTACCGTGCCGCTGACGATCGCGGCCTACCGGCTCGCGGCCGAGCGCTTCCCGTATCCGCTGCACGTCGGCGTCACGGAGACCGGCACGGCCTATAACGGCATCATCCGCTCTGCCGTCGGCATCGGCACGCTGCTGTCCGAGGGCATCGGCGATACGATCCGCGTCTCGCTCACGGCCGACCCCGTGGAGGAGGTGCGCGCAGGCATCGCCATTTTGAAGGCGGCCGGGCTGCGCCGCGAGGGCGTGCGCTTTGTCTCGTGCCCGACGTGCGGCCGCACGCAGATTGACCTCATCGCGCTCGCGCAGGAGGTCGAGCAGCGGCTTCAGGGGCTGGAGCGCGAGATCACGGTCGCCGTGATGGGCTGCGTCGTCAACGGCCCCGGCGAGGCGCACGAGGCGGACTACGGCATCGCCGGCGGCAAGGACTGCGGGCTGCTGTTTCGCCGCGGCGAGATCCTCGGCAAGTACCCCGCGGACAAGCTGGCCGATGCGCTGGTGGACCTGATCCTGAGCGAAAAGTGAGGAAGCTATGAGCGAAAAGATCCCGTTTCTCGATATGTTCCCGGACTGCGCGTCCCTGCGCGATAGCTGCGGCGGACTCGACAAGGCCGAGGTGATCGACGTGCTCATCGAGCGCGAGAGCATGACGATGCAGCTGCACACGTGGTTTGCGCGTATGCCGGCGCCGGTCGAGCGCACGAATATCGAGCAGCTGCTCGCGGCGCAGTTCCGGCTGCGCGGTGTGCAGATCCAGGCGGAATATCCCGCCCCGGAGCAGAAAAAAGAGGAGAAGAAGGCCAAGGCCAAGGTCCTCATGGGCAAGCCCATTCCGAAGCGCGCGGACGTCACGCCCATGAACGAGCTCACGCTCGAGAGCGGCAATGTCACGCTCGAGGGCGAGGTGTTTGCCGTCAACAGCCGCGAGATCGCAAAGTACGGCTCTGCCGTGCTCTCGTTTGACATGACCGACAGCACGAGCAGCGTGCGCGTGTCGCGCTTTCTGCGCTCGGACGACGATCAGAGCATCGTCGGCATGATCCACGAGGGCATGTGGCTGCGCGTGCAGGGCAAGATCAACTACAGCAAATACGATGAAGACATGGTGCTCGAGCCGCGCAACATCGTGCAGGGGGAGAAGGTCATCCGCCCCGACAACGCGCCGCAAAAGCGCGTGGAGCTGCACTTACATACCCGCTATTCGGCGCTCGACGCCATCTCCGACCCCGCCGACCTCGTGGCCCGCGCGGCCTACTGGGGCCACCCGGCCATCGCCGTGACGGATCACGGCGTGGCGCAGGCGTTCCCGGATATGTGGAAGGCGTCGAAGAAATACGGCGTGAAGATCATCTACGGCGAGGAGGGCTACCTCGTCAACGACGTGGACGGCACGCTCGCCGTGCACGGGCAGAGCGACCTGCCGCTCGACGCGGAGTTTGTTGCCTTCGATATCGAGACGACCGGTCTGCACCTGGACACAAACCGCATGACGGAGATCGGCGCGGTGCTCTTCTCCGGCGGCGAGATCAAGGCGGAGTTTGACACGTTCGTCGACCCGCATATGCCCATTCCGGCCGAGATCACGCGCCTGACCGGCATTACGGATGCCGATGTGGCCGGCGCGCCGGACGAGGCGGAGGCCATGCGCCAGTTTCTCGACTTTGCGGGCGGACGGCCGATCATCGCGCACAATGCCGACTTTGATACCGGCTTCATGAGCGCGGCCTGCCGCCGGGCGGGCATCCCGTTCGAACCGGTGTATCTCGACACGCTGGTGCTCGCGCAGTACCTGCTGCCGGATCTCAAGCACCACAAGCTCGACCAGGTCTCGAACCGCCTGAGCCTGCCGGACTTCAACCACCACCGCGCGTGCGACGATGCAATGGTCGTGGCGCGCATCATGGACAAGTTCCTGCCCATGCTCGCGGCGCAGGGCGCAAAGACGATCAGCGACTTCAACGATCTCGTGCGCGGCGGCCTGAAGGAGAAGCGCCGCACGCACCACATCTCCATTCTGGTGAAAAACAAGACCGGCCTGAAAAACCTCTACGAGATCATTTCCCGGTCGTATCTGAAGTATTTCAAGCGCAACCCCACCATCCCCAAGAGCCTGCTTATGGAATACCGCGAGGGCCTCATCATCGGCTCGGCCTGCGAGGCGGGCGAGGTGTTCGAGGCGGTGCTGCGCGGCAAGAGCGACACGGAGCTGCGGCGCATCGCGTCGTTTTACGACTATCTCGAGATCATGCCGCTGGCGAATAACCACTTCCTGCTCGACAACGGCACCGTGCGCAGCGAGGAATCCCTGCGCAACCTCAACCGCCGCATCGTGCAGCTCGGCGAGGAGCTCGGCAAGCCCGTTGTGGCGACGTGCGACGTGCATTTTCTCGATCCCGAGCAGGAGATCTTCCGCCGCATCCTGCTGGCGGCCAAGAAATTCTCCGACGCGGACAAGGCCATGCCGCTCTATTACCGCACGACGGAGGAGATGCTCGACGAATTTGCCTACCTCGGCCCGGAAAAGGCGCAGGAGGTCGTTGTCACGAACACGAACGCCATTGCCGACAGCGTCGAGGTGTTCGAGCTCCTGCCGAAGGATCTCTACCCGCCGAAGATCGAAAACTCCGCCCAGCAGCTCAAAGACCTGGTCTATGGCAAGATGACGGCCATCTACGGCGAAAACCCGCCGAAGCTCATCACCGACCGCGTCGAGACCGAGCTGCACGACATCCTCTCGCGCGGGTATGACGTCATTTACATGAGTGCGCAGAAACTTGTCGCCAACTCCCTCGAGCATGGCTATCTGGTCGGCAGCCGAGGCAGCGTCGGCTCGTCGCTCGTGGCGTATTTCTCCGGCATCACGGAGGTCAACTCGCTCCCGCCGCACTATGTCTGCCCGCAGTGCAAGTATACGGACTTTGACTCCGGCGCGGGCTTCGGCTGCGGCGCGGATATGCCGGACAAGGTGTGCCCCAGGTGCGGGGCGAAGCTGCGCAAGGACGGTTTCGACATCCCGTTTGAGACGTTCCTCGGCTTCGGCGGCGACAAGGTGCCCGATATCGACCTGAACTTCTCGGGCGAATATCAGGCCAAGGCGCATAAATACACCGAAGAGCTCTTCGGCTCGGATCACGTGTTCCGCGCCGGCACGATCGGCACGCTGGCGGAAAAGACGGCCTACGGCTATGTCCTCAAGTACCTCGAGGAGCGCGGCAAGACCCTGCCGAAGGCGGAGATGAACCGCCTCGCGCTCGGCTGCGTCGGCGTCAAGCGCACGACCGGCCAGCACCCCGGCGGCCTCGTCGTCATCCCGCAGGACAAGGACGTCACGGATTTCTGCCCCGTGCAGCACCCGGCCGATGATCCGAACAGCGACATCATCACCACCCATTTTGAATACCACTGCATGGAGGCGAACCTCCTCAAGCTCGACGAGCTCGGCCACGATGACCCGACCATGATCCGCATGCTTGAGGACATGACCGGCGTCAACGCGCGCGAGATCCCGCTCGACGATCCGGACACCATGGGCATCTTCTGCAGCGCGGCGCCGCTCGGCCTGACGGACGACGACCCGATTGTCGGCAAGACTGGCACGATCGGCATCCCGGAGTTCGGCACGGGCTTCACGCGCCAGATGCTCGTCGACACGCAGCCGAAGGGCTTTGACATCCTCGTGCGTCTGTCCGGGTTCTCGCATGGCACGGACGTGTGGCTCGGCAATGCGAAGGATCTCATCATGTCCGGCACGGCGACGGTCAACCAGACGGTCGGCTGCCGCGACGATATCATGCTCTATCTCATCAGCCGCGGCATGGACGCCAAGCTCTCGTTCAAGATCATGGAGAGCGTCCGCAAGGGCAAGGTCAAGCGCGGCGGCTTCCAGGACGGCTGGGTCGAGACGATGCAGGAGCACGGTGTGCCGGAGTGGTACATCACGTCCCTGAGCAAGATCGCCTACCTGTTCCCGAAGGCGCACGCGGTGGCCTACGTCATGATGGCGTTTCGCATCGCGTGGTTCAAGGTGCACGAGCCGCTGGCGTTTTACAGCGCATATTTCTACCGCCGCAGCCAGAAGGATTCGTTCGACGCCGACATGATGACGCGCGGCCTCGATTACACCCGCCGCAAGATCAACGAGCTGCGCAACAAGCCCACGCTCACGGCCAAGGAGGAGGACCTGCTCGTGACGCTGGAGGCCGTGTACGAATTCAACCTCCGCGGCTTTGAGTTCGCGCCCATGAGCCTCTATGAGAGCGACGCGACGAAGTTCCTCATCCGCGACGGGAAGCTCCTGCCGCCGTTCGTGGCCATCTCCGGTCTCGGTGAGAGCGCGGCGTGGAATCTCGTGGCCTGCCGTGCCGACGGGCGGGAGTTCGTGTCGGTCGAGGAGCTCTCGGCTGCCTGTCCGAAGGTCAGCCAGACGCACCTGGAGCAGCTGCGCGCCATGGGCGCGCTCGGCGAGATGCCGGACAGCAGCCAGATGAGTCTGTTTTAAATTCGTCATTTTTTTGCAACTTTTGTTTGCATCATGCGCAAATCCCTGATATGATAAAACCGTATCCCTGTACGATTCGGCACGACCGAAAGAGGAGGTAATGCAATGAAACGTTTCCTGGCGCTGCTGCTGACGCTGGTCATGCTCGTGTCCGTCTGCGGCCTGCAGGCGTTCGCCGCTGACGGTGACACGCCTGCGGACACCGGCGACGAGCTGGTCGTCTACACGCGCTCCGGCGCAACGCGGACATTTCATGTCGGCGACACTTTTTCGTATACCTACTGGTTCCGGCTGACATCCGGCTCCGTCAACAAGATTACGGGCCACGTGCTGTATGACAGCCAGTGCCTGTCGGTCAATGCCGACGGCTGCAAGTTCCCGAACATGACCTCGCCCTCGACGAAAAACAACGCGGGCGACTTTGAGTTCCACGATACGTTCACGACATCGCAGGGTGGCGAGTTTGCCACCACGTCGCCGCAGACCATGGCGAACATTTCGTTCACCGTCACGCGCGGCGGTACGGCGTACCTGACGACGCTGCTCGAGGAACTGGAGATCCGCAAGTCCAACGGCGACAAGTCCGAGCTCGTCACGAATTTCAAGAATAAGACGTGGTCGCCGGCAATGTATTCCACGTTCGACTACCTGCAGGATGAAAAGCCGTCGCTGGCCTCCACGCCGCTGAGCGCCTCGTCCGACGTCGCGTGGTTCTATGCCGTCGATGCGGAGACCGGCGCGCCGATCCCGGCCGGGGTGACGTTTGAACTCACCGGCACGTCCGGCAACGGCAAGCACATCGAGCGCACGGCCGTGTCCGACGCCTATGGCTTCGTCGGCTTCGGCACGGTGCCGTACGGTACGTATTACATCCAGACGCGCACAGCGTCCGATGCGACCGTTGCATACATCATCAGCGACGGCTCGCGCGTCTTGCCCGATGTGCAGGACGGCAAGCTGCAGCTGAACCACACGCTGCACTATCGCACGGCCGACCCGAGCGAGCTGCGCTCGATCACGGTCACGTTCGAGTGGACGAACGAGCAGATCGCACCCGATGAGGTCTATACCAAGGACCGGCCGACGAGCGTGTACATGGAGCTGAGCCGCAACAACGATGCCGTGGTCGTGGCGCACCATTCGTCCGATCCCGCGGACGGACAGGCCGTCTTTGACAATCTGCCCATCCACGATGACTACGGCAATGAGATCACCTATGTCCTGACCACGTCGACGCTGCAGCATTACGATGTGCAGATCACGCGCACGGATACGGGCTTCCATATCAATTTCGCCTATCTCAATGACCATAACTGGGAGACGACCCGCACCGAGCCTACCTGCACGGAGGACGGCTCTGTTGTCTCCGTGTGCAAGGACTGCGGCGCGACCGACCGGGTCGTGCTGCCCATGACCGGCCACAAGCTGGTTTCTTCCGGGCACGATGCCACCTGCACGCAGGACGGTTATCAGCGCTACATGTGCACGCAGTGCGACTATTGGTATGAGAAAAAGACCCCGGCGCTCGGCCACGACTGGAGCGACTGGGAGGTCGACCGTGAGGCGACCGCCTATGCCGACGGTATCAAGCACCGCACATGTATGCGCTGCGGCGAGGTGGAGACGTATGCCATCCCGGGCGGCAATCATCATCAGCACACCACAATGAAAAAGTTTGTCGTTGCGCCGACCTGTACCGAGCAGGGCTACACGGAGTACCGCTGCATCAACAAGGCGGGTCTGCCGTGCGGCGAGCACTACATCGTCGAGGGCAGCCGCACGCCGGCGCTCGGCCATGACTACAGCGGCGACAGCGGCATCCGCACGATCGTCGAGCCGACCTGCACCACGAGCGGCCTGAAGGAATATAACTGCTCCCGCTGCGGCGACACCTATACGGAGATTATCGATCCGCTGCGGCACAATTACGAGCTCAAGCCGGAAAAAAGCAGAGAAGCAGACTGCACGCAGCCGGGCACGGAGTATTATGTCTGCGGCCGGTGCGGGGATGTGCATCTGGTGCGCATCCCGGCAAAGGGCCACGACTGGGGCGACTGGATTGTGGACAAGCAGGCCACGGACCAGACCGACGGCGCGCAGCACCGCATCTGCAAGGTCTGCGGCGAGCGGCAGGATGCCGCGATCCAGAAGCTGGATCATGTGCACAACCACATTCCCACGGTCATAGATCCGACCTGTGAGCAGCAGGGCTACACGCGCTACACCTGCGCCTGCGGCGATACGTATATTGAAGAGAGCAGCTATGTGCCCGCGCTCGGCCACGCATGGGCTGAGACTGCACGGCAGGAGCCGACCAGCAAGACCGTCGGCGTGATCACCTACACCTGCCAGCGCTGTGCCAAGCTGCGCTATGAATTCCTCCCCAAGACCGAACCGGTCGAGACATGGAAAAATCCCTACCGCGACGTGCGCAGCACCGCGTGGTACTATGAGGACGTGGCCTATGTCACGCAGAACAAGCTCATGGTCGGCACCTCAACGATGATGTTCTCGCCCAATGCCGTGATGAGCCGCGCCATGCTTGTCACGGTGCTCTACCGGATGAACGGCTCGCCGAGCGTGGCGGGCATGACCGCACCGTTCACGGATGCGCCGTCCGGTCAGTGGTACACGGACGCCGTCATCTGGGCGTATAACTGCGGCGTCGTCGACGGCACGAGCCCGACGCAATTTGCCCCCGCACAAAACGTCACGCGCGAGCAGATGACGAAAATGTTCTACGGCTATGCCGAATTCATGGATTACAACACCATGGCGGTCGCCGACCTGAGCGCGTTCGCGGACGGCGGGAGCGTTTCGTCCTGGGCGCAGACCATGATGGGCTGGGCCGTTGCCAACTCGCTTATTAAAGGTGTGCAGGATGGAAACGCGACGTATCTGCGCCCGCAGGGCGTTGCCACGCGCGCCGAGGCGGCAGCGATCCTGCACCGCTTTGACCAGTGGCGCGTCAATGCCGTCGTCACGGGAAAATAAAACAGGAGGAGATCATACCATGGCCAATCTTGTCATTACAATCGGAAGAGAGAACGGCAGCGGTGGCCGCCAGCTCGGCAGCGAACTGGCAGCGGCGCTGGGTGTCAAGTGCTATGACTCGGAACTCATCAACGAGACGGCGAAAGCGAGCGGCTTTGCCAAGAGCTTTGTCGAGACGCATGAGGAGCACCGTCCGGGCAGCTTCCTGTATTCGCTCGTGACGGGCGGCGGCGTTGTTGCCGACGAGCAGCCGTTCCCGGTGCAGATCTTTCAGGCGCAGTCGGAGGTCATCCGCACGATCGCCGCGCGCGAGTCGTGCGTCATCGTCGGCCGCTGCGCGGACTATGTCCTGCGCGACGATCCGAACGTTGCGCTCGTGAACCTGTTTGTGCACGCGCCGCTGGCTGCCCGCATCCGCCGCGAGAGTGCACGCACGAACACCACGCCCGCGGAAGCGGAAAAGCGCATCCGCCAGGTGGATAAGGAGCGCGCGGCGTACTATAACTTCTTCTCCTCCAAGCGCTGGGGCGATGCGCAGGCCTATGACCTGTGCGTCAATACCGACGGGCTGGAGATCAGCGACGTTGCCAAGCTCGTGCTCCGCTATCTGGAGCTGCGCGGTCTGCGCTGAATCAGCGGAATCATGATATAAGGAAAACCCGGCAGACGCTCAGGCGCCTGCCGGGTTTGTCATGTCGGGGAGATAGTCTGCGAGCTTTGCGTCCGGCACCGGCCGTATATCCGCCCCGGCCAGCGCGGGGCAGAGGTCGGGCAGGCACGCCGGATCTGCGATGAGCGCATCTTTCTGCGCGCGCGTCAGGCGCTTGATGCGCGCCTCGAGCTGCCGGGCGGTCGTGGCGGTGTCGGTCGTCAGCAGCAGCACCAGCGCCGTGACCGGGTGGCTGCGCGTGTACTTCGCGCAGCCGGGCAGACGCTCCACGTGCTGCCGCAGGCGGCGCGCAATGTCCGGCGTCATGCCCGTGTAGAGCGAACCGTCCGCGCAGCACAGAAGATAGACATAGTGGCGCTTATCCATGAAAAAGTCCCCGTTTCCCGTGTAAAATGCGTGAAAAGAGCATAGCACAAAACTGTCAATTTTTCAAACGCGCGCCTCTGCCGCATTGTGCAAAAGCGCGAATTCGGCTGCAAATATTCATTGATTCTCTGAATATTCGAGCGTTTCGTGAATATTCAGGCGGAAAACCCGAATATTCATGCACGAAAATGCTTGACAGCCTCACGCTCGCGTGCTATCATACGACCATACCAAACGGGGCGCGAGCCCCAATCTATTTTGTTTGAGGAAGAGGCTAATAAAATGAAGAAATTTGTTGCACTGCTTCTGGCAGTCCTCATGGTCGCATCTCTGTGCGCCTGTGGCCAGAAGGATACCCAGACGGGCTCGGACATCAAGACCGTGACCGCCGGCAAGCTCACCATGTCCACCAACGCGCAGTTCCCGCCGTACGAGTCCGTTGCGGACGACGGCAAGGGCTACGAGGGCACCGGCTTTGAAGGCATCGACATCGAGATCGCTTACGCTCTGGCGCAGAAGCTGGGCCTGGAGCTGGTCGTCGACGATATGGACTTTGACTCTGCTCTGAGCGCCGTCCAGACCGGCAAGAGCGACATCGTTGCCGCCGGCGTGACCGTCACGCCCGAGCGTCAGAACACCATGAGCTTCACCGACAGCTACGCCAACGGCGTGCAGGTCGTCATCGTGAAGGAAGGCTCCGATATCAAGAGCATTGATGATCTCGAAGGCAAGCAGATCGGCACCCAGCGCGGCACCACCGGTTATAGCTATTGCATCGATGATTACGGCGAGGACAGCGTGGTTCCCTTTGATGACGGCGCGACCGCCGTGCAGAACCTGCTCGCCGGTAAGGTCGACTGCGTCGTGATCGACAAAGCGCCGGCTCAGGAGTACGTCAAGGCAAACGCCGGTCTGACCATTCTGGACACCGAGTACGCCAACGAGGATTACGCCATCGGCATGGCTAAGGACAACACCGCGCTGCAGGAAGCCCTGAACAAGGCGCTGGCCGAGCTCAAGGCGGACGGCACCATCCAGTCCATCATCGACAAGTATATTTCCGCGAAGTAATCGCATCCAAAATGCAAACCACGTAAAGGGCGGCCAACTGCCGCCCTTTGCGCGTAGAAAGAAAGAGGTATCTACATGGGTAATTGGGCGCAGCTTTACGCCGACCTGACGGCGCAGCTGCAGGCCGGGCAGGCCCTCGGCTTCTGGGACAACGCCTTCGTCGGCTTTTACCAGAGCTTTGTGGCCGCCGGACGCTGGAGACTGTATCTGAACGGCCTGCTCACCACGCTCGAAGCGACGATCCTGGCGCTGCTGCTGGGCGTCGTGCTCGGCGTCGTCGTCGCGGTCATCCGCACGGCGCACGACCAGCAGCGCGCCGGGCACAAGAATGTGATCCTCGGCGTGTTCAACGCCATCTGCAAGATCTATACGACCATCATCCGCGGCACGCCGATGATGGTGCAGCTGCTGATCATGAGCCTCGTGATCTTCGCCAGCAGCCGCAACTATACCATGATCGGCATTCTGGCCCTTGGCATCAACTCCGGCGCTTACGTCTCGGAGATCGTTCGCAGCGGCCTCATGTCGGTCGACCCCGGCCAGATGGAGGCCGGCCGCAGCCTGGGCATGAACTACTTCACGACCATGCGCTTCATCGTCATCCCGCAGGCGATCAAAAACATCCTGCCGGCCCTCGGCAACGAGTTTATCACCCTGCTCAAGGATACGTCCCTCATCACCGTCATCGGCGGCAAGGAGATGACGTATGCGGCCAAGGCGGTCATCGCCAAGACGTATCAGGGCCTGTTCCCGCTGTTCGGCATCGCGCTGATGTACCTGCTGCTGGTCATGCTGTTTTCCAAGCTGCTCGGTGTGCTTGAAAGGAGGCTGCGTCAAAGTGATCGACGTTAAACATCTGTCCAAATCGTTCGGCGACCACCTCGTGCTCGATGACATTTCCGAGCACGTCAGCCCCGGCGAAAACGTGGTCATCATCGGCCCCTCCGGCTCCGGCAAGTCGACGTTCCTGCGCTGCCTGAACCTGCTCGAGCAGCCGACAGCCGGCACCATCACCTTTGCCGGCACGGAGATCACCGACCCGAAGGTGAATATCGACGCCATGCGCCGCCAGATGGGCATGGTGTTCCAGCACTTCAACCTGTTCCCGAACATGACCGTGCGAAAGAACATCACGCTCGCGCCCGTGCAGACGAAGCTCATGTCGCAGGCGGAGGCGGATGCAGAGGCGGACAAGCTCCTCGCCCGCGTCGGCCTGGCCGACCGCGGCGACAGCTATCCGTCCGCGCTCTCCGGCGGCCAGAAGCAGCGCATCGCCATCGTGCGTTCGCTCGCCATGCACCCGAAGGTCATGCTCTTTGACGAGCCGACGAGCGCGCTCGACCCCGAGATGGTCGGCGAAGTGCTCGATGTCATGAAGGAGCTGGCGCACGAGGGCATGACGATGGTCGTCGTCACGCACGAGATGGGCTTCGCCCGCGAGGTGGGCGACCGTGTGCTGTTCATGGCCGACGGCAAGATCGCCGAGTCCGGCACGCCGAAGGATATCTTTGAGCACCCGCAGTGCGCGCGCCTGCAGGACTTTTTGGCCAAGGTGCTGTAAGTGGACATTGCGACCGCGCAGCCTGACCGGCTGCGCGGTTTTCTGCGGAAAGGAGCCAGAATGCCGGAACTGACCTGTCCCGTCTGTGGCGGCGCGCTGCACCGGGAGGAGAGATCCCTGCGCTGCGGCGCAGGGCACTGTTACGATCTCGCGCGGCAGGGCTATGTGAATCTGCTGCGCACGAACCGATCCAAGGATAAGCGTCACGGCGACGATAAGCGCATGGTGGCCGCGCGCACCGCGTTTCTGGACGCGGGCTATTACGCGCCGCTGCGAGATGCCATCGCTGCCGCCGCGACGGAATACACGACCGGAGACGCAGGCGTGCTCGATGCCGGCTGCGGCGAGGGATATTACACCGCCCACGTCCTGCACACGCTGCAGGCGCAGGGGGCAAGCCCCTCTGTGTGCGGCGTGGACATCTCGCGCGACGCGCTCATCTGCGCGCACCGCCGCGCGCCGGAGCTGACACTGGCCGTGGCCAGCATCGCGCACCTGCCGGTCGCGGATGCGAGCTGTGACCTCGTGCTCAATGTCTTCGCGCCGCACGACGCGGCTGAGTTTGCGCGCGTGCTGCGCCCCCAAGGGGTGCTGCTGCGTGTCATCCCGCTCGAGCGCCATCTCTGGGGGCTCAAGCGGGCGGTGTACGACCGCCCGTATGAAAACACCGTTCCCGACCCGGCGCTGCCCGGCTTCGCGCTTGCAGAGCAGCGGACGCTGCGCGGCACGATCACCCTGCGCACGAACGCCGACATCGAGGCACTGTTTTGCATGACGCCGTATTACTATAAGAGCGGCGCGCGCGACCAGGCCAAGCTCCACGCGCTCGACACCCTGACCACGGAAACCGAATTTGCCCTCCTGATCTACCGGAAAGCATGAAAAACGTTAGCACTCGAATTAAAAGAGTGCTAACGTTTACTTTTTGTTCATGATATATACTTTATTTATTCATAATTGTATAGTAATTTATATATCGTAAAGAGCGAGAGAAATAAATCGAACGCTCGAGAAAATGATTACCGTGTATAGAATTCTAGGAGGAATATAAAATGTTCGAAATCATGCCTTTTGACCGCAGAAGCTATCGTATGAGCTACAATCCGTTCCGTGAGCTGGAACAGATGGAGAAGAATTTCTGGGGTGACCAGCAGGTCAATCCGTTCCGCACCGACATTTCCGAGACGGCGGACGGCTATAAGCTTGAAGCCGACCTGCCGGGCTTCCGCAAGGAAGACATCCACATCGATATCGACGATGACATTCTGTCCATCCATGCCGAGCACAAGGACAGCAAGGGCGAAAAGGACGACAAGGGCGATTACATTCGCCGCGAGCGTTACTACGGTTCTTACTCCAGAAGTTTCAACGTGTCCGAGATCGACGTCGAGGGCATCAAGGCCGCCTATGAAAACGGAGTCCTGACGCTGACCATGCCCAAGAAGGCCCCGGCAAAGCCGGAGTCCAAGCACCTCGAGATCGAGTGATCGAGGGCCAAAATCGTTAAATCCTTTCATCTCTCATTTTCCTTTCATCCCCCTATCGAAAAGGCGTCCGGTGTCCGGCCGGGCGCCTTTTTCATGCCCGGCCGGACTTGACAGGGCGGGGGAGCGCTGTATAATAGGGTGACTTTGTCGGAATCGAGAGAACCGTTATGCAAAAACTCAGTCAAAAAACACAGGGCATCGTCTATGTCCTCATTGCGGCGTTCGGCTTTTCGCTCATGTCCATGTTCATAAAGCTGGCGGGCGATCTGCCGTCGTTT
>ERZ773113.388-NODE-388-length-23354-cov-3.728658_pt1 | contig 23354 bp, 7 predicted proteins | sample MGYA00580565_ERZ773113 | MGnify/ENA primary metagenome ERZ773113 (study PRJEB29015, sample SAMEA2737827) | human gut metagenome | biome: human gut; feature: human-associated habitat; material: faeces | place: China | collected 2012 ...
CCTGAAATTGGTACCGTAATTGACGATGCTATGCGGGCAATTGAGGAGGAAAACAAGTCTCTCAAAGATGTTCTGCCCAAAAACTACGCAAGCCCTGATCTGGACAAACGTGTCCTTGGTGATGTTGTAGATATTTTTACAAACAACATTGACATGAGCGAAACTGGACAAGATGAGGATTTGTTTGGTCGTACTTATGAGTACTGCATTGCAATGTTTGCAGAAAAGGAAGGTCAAAAAGGCGGCGAATTCTACACACCATCAAGTGTAGTAAAAACACTTGTTGAAATTTTGAAGCCGTTTGAAAACTGTCGTGTCTATGATCCAGCTTGTGGAAGTGGCGGCATGTTTGTACAGAGTGCAAAGTTCATACAGGCACATAGTGGCAATCGAAACAATATCTCGGTATATGGTCAGGAAGCAAATGCAGATACCTGGAAAATGGCAAAAATGAACATGGCGATTCGTGGCATTGAAGCTGATTTTGGACCACATCAAGCGGACACATTCAGCAATGATCTGCATAAAACCTTGAAGGCTGATTTCATTCTGGCAAATCCTCCATTCAACTATCATCCGTGGGGACAGGAACGCTTAACGGAAGATGTTCGCTGGAAATATGGTGTACCGCCTGCAAATAATGCCAACTATGCATGGATTCAGCACATGATTCATCATCTTGCACCAAACGGAAAAATCGGGCTTGTACTTGCAAATGGTGCATTGAGTACGCAGTCAAGCGGCGAAGGTGAAATCAGAAAGCGAATTATTGAAGATGATTTAATTGAGGGCATTGTTGCAATGCCGACACAGCTTTTCTATTCTGTAACGATTCCTGTTACGCTCTGGTTGATTACCAAGAATAAGAAGCAGAAAGGCAAAACGCTTTTCATAGATGCTCGAAAAATGGGATTTATGGTGGACAGAAAGCATCGAGATTTTTCAGATGAGGATATTGCAAAGCTTGCGGATACTTTCACTGCTTTTCAGAATGGCGAATTGGAAGAAGTTAAGGGTTTCTGTGCCGTTGCGACAACAGGAGAGATTGCAAAACAGGATTATATTTTAACGCCTGGTCGGTATGTTGGTATTGAAGAACAGGAAGATGATGGAGAACCTTTCAATGAAAAAATGAAACGTCTGACTTCTGAACTTTCTGAAATGTTTGAAAAATCCCATGAGCTTGAAAATGAGATTAGGGAGAAGCTGGGGGCGATTGGGTATGATATCTAATTGGAAAACTTGTCAACTTGGTGAATTGGTAACATTCACATCAGGTGGAACACCCAGCAAAAAGAAAGCGGAGTATTGGAACGGCTCTATTCCGTGGATAAGTGCTAAAACAATGAAAGATGAGCATATTAGCACTTCTGATTTGATGATAAGTGAAGAAGGGCTTAAAAACGGAAGTCGGCTTGCTCCGCAAGGATCAATTTTGTTTCTTATCAGAGGTAGTGGTCTTTTCAATGGTATTCCTATCTGTTTGGTTGATAAGCCTGTTGCCTTTAATCAAGATGTTAAGTGTATTAACTCAATCTCAGAAATAGATAACAAAAAAGCATCCACCAGATAAGCCTGTTTCCAGGCTCACCCGGTTGGATGCTTTTTATAGTTTTATTTCCGGCTTTCCCTTATCTAACTGTCAGTCACTATTTGACAACGATCTTCTTTACTGTTGAGTATGAACTCTTATATGTTGTCTTACCTGACTTGTTAAATGCACGAACCTTGAAGTAATATGTCTTGCCTTTCTTCAGGCCTTTCTTGGTGTATGAAGTAGTTCCTGCCTTTCTTATGGTTGCAACAGCCTTATACGTGCCACGCTTTGATGTTGACATGTATACGATGTAACCTGTTGCTCCCTTGGCTCTCTTCCATGCAATTTTCGCCTGCTTGACTCCGGCCTTCGCTGATACAACAGGTGTTGCAGGAAGTGTAAATCCTGATACATATGTTCCGGCATTCTCTACGATCGCCTTTCCATCCTTCTTGTATGCCACAACTCTGTACTTATACGTTGTTCCGGCACTGAGCTTTGAGCTTACAAATACGACCTTTGACTTGCTTGTGATGGTCTTGATCTTGACTGCTCTGTTGCCGCGGTATCTGTAAACTATGTATCCATCAGCGTTGTTTACCTTGCTCCATTTCATCGTTATCGATGCATTGCTTCTGGCACTGATCTTAAGATTCTTGACTGCCGATGGCGTTGTCATGATCCTTGCTGTAGCATCCTCACCAACGAGCTCCTTGCTGCCGACCTTCTTGTATGCAACTACCTTGAATGTGTAAGCTGTACTTCCAGTCAGACCGTTTACATTATAAGCTGTCTTTGATGTCGAACCAAGATATTTGTAATTGTCCTTTGCTACAAGTCTGTATACCTTGTAGCCTGTAGCTCCCTTAACTGTATTCCACTTGAGCGCTATCGACTTCTCTGCCCTGCTGCTGAATGAAATACCTGAAACCTTAGCTGGCTTTGTTGCTGCATTTATGACTGTCTTCTCGCTATACAGTGTCTTGCCTGACGACTTCACATATGCTGATACCGCAAACTTATAATCAGTTCCCGCTGCCAGACCTGTGATATTTCTGCTTGTGCCCGTCACTGTTGCAACCTTCACATATGTCTTCTTACCTGTATCATATCTGTACACCTCATATCCCTGGGCATATGCACTGCTGCTCCATGATAGCTTCAGTGATGTTGTTGTCTCACCGCTTGCCGCAAGGTTCTTCACCTTTGCAGGAAGGATGTTGAATGTAACCTTCTTTGTTCCGTAGAAGTTGTTAAGTCCTGTGATCGTAACACTTGCAACACCCGGCTTCACGTTGTTGCTGTACTCAACCGTGTACTCCTTTGGATTTATCACTGTACTGCCGATCTTAACTGTAACCGCCGGCTTGATCGCTGATCCTGTGTAGGTCTTGTCTGCTATCGCTGATACGGTTGCCTTTGATATGTCAAATGCCTTGATCCTGAACTGCTTTGTAACGCTTCCCTTGTAGTCGCCCATGAACTTCACAGTGACTGAAGCCTTACTTGTTCTCGTCATGGTGATTCCGCTGTTGTTCTGGTATGTGATCGTATAATCTCTGCCTTCCTTCAGCACATTTGTTCCCCATGTTATCGTGACATTATCAAACTTAAATGCTGTGCCCTTGTATATAACCTCGGACTCAATTCCGTTTATAACAGCCGTGTTGCTTATATCTGCCTTGCTTATCACAAAGCTCTTCTTTACAGAATCTGTGTAGTTGCCTGCACCTGTTATTGTTATGACTGCTGTTCCTACATGAACATTGTTCTCGTACTTCACAGTATAGTCCGTTCCCTGGCTGAGTTTCTGTCCATCCAGTTCAACTTCAATATCCTGTGTTATTGCATTACCTGTGAATACCTTCCCTGTAATACCCTTGATCTCAGCTCCAGCGATACTCTTCTTTGTAATTGCAAAGTATCTTGTCACTGAATCCTTGTAGTTGCCCTTACCGGTCACAACCACCTTTGCGCGTCCTGTCACATCTGTGTTCATATCGAAGCTGAGTATGTAGTCAACTCCCTCTGTCAGCTCCACATCACCATTCTTTACCTTTACAACAGGTATTAGCTGATTTCCTGTGTACTCGATCGATGTGCTGCACTCAACTGTACAGTTCTTGATACTTCTTGCTGTTATCTCAAATGTACCTGTTGTCTCTCCGGTGTAGTTGCCCTTTCCTGTTATGCTTACCTCTGCGGTTCCGACCTCAGTGTTGTTACTGTAAGCCACTGTGTAATCCGCTGCTGATAACACAACACCGTTGACTGTCACTGTAACGGCTGGAGTTACCGGCTTTCCTGTGTATTCCGTATCCTCTGCCACAACTACTGCATTATCGATTGATGCCGCTGTTATGGCAAATGTTGCTGTCACACTTCCTGTGTAGTTAGACCGGCTTCCTGCTGTAGCTGTAACCGTTGCTGTTCCAACGTTTACATTTGAAGCATATCTCACTATGAAGCCCGCGATATCTTCATCGTCAAGCACAAATGCTCCGTCACTGCTGTTAATAGCTGTAACTGATGGAGTGAGTGCCTTTCCGGTGTATGTCATGCTGCTCTTTGAAAGCTCTGCTACATAACCTGTTACGTCTCTCTTGACGATCTCGAAAGTTGCCGTCTTAGAACTTACGTAGTCTCCATATCCTGTGATCGTCACTGTGGCAGTTCCAACATTATAGTTATTGATGTATGAAACCTTGTAATCAGTTCCCTGTACAAGCGTCTTGCCACCGTATGTAACATTTACCGCAGGTGTGATATTCTTCTTTGCAAACTCCTGATCAGGTATTGCACTGATCTTGGCTCCGCTTATATTTACAGGATCCTTTGTAATGGTAAATTCTCTCTCCACAGTTCCTGTGTAGCTTCTCTTACCTGTTACTATTGCCTTTGCCGGCTGTCCGCCTGCTGTAGGCTCAATATTATTGCTGTACTCGATCTCGTAGTCAACACCCTCTACAAGCACCAGATCTCCATATGTAATTGTGAGCTCCGGCTCTATCTTCTTGCCTGTGTAAATCTGACCCTCGATCTCGCTCACATGACAGTCTGCAAGATTTCTTCTTGTTATAGCAAAGTATCTGTTAACACTTCCTGTGTAGTTGCCAATACCTGTGATGGTAACACTTGCCTTGTCCGTCACGTTCTTATTTCCACTGTATGATACAGTGTAGTCTCTTCCTGCCACAAGTACATCGTCGCCGTATGTTACCTTAAGTCCGGCAAATGTTATTGCCTTTCCTGTGTAGGTTACGCTGTCTTTTATACCTGTTATATCTGCATCTGCAATATCAGCACCGCCAATAGCAAACAGCTTGCTGGCAGCTCCTGAATAATTGCCCTTTCCTGTTATCACCGCAACTGCTGCCGTTGTCACCTCGACATTGTTCTTGTAGCTTACGGTGTAATCCCTGCCTGCCACAAGCTCTCTCTGTCCGTCAACAACCGTGAGCTTTGGTGTAACCGCATTACCGGTATAATTCTGTCTGTCGATGTCCTTTATCTCTGCAAGAGATATGTCTCTGGCTGCGATATCGAATTTCTCAACCGCCGTTCCAGTGTAGTTGCCTATACCTGTGATGGTAACGCCTGCCTTATCTGTGTCTGTTGTGACATTCACATTGTCACTGTATGAAACTGTAAAGTCTCTGTCCTCCACAAGAGCTGTTCCGCCAAGTGAAACTGTAACTGCAGGTGTAAGTGGATCTCCTGTGTATCTTGCCGATGCCACCGTAATGTCTGCATCTGCAAGATTTCTGGCACTTATCTTAAATCTTGCTGTGGTGCTTCCACTGTAGTTACCCATACCTGTGATGGTGAGCACTGCACTGTCTGTCACGTTCACATTGTTGCTGTAGTCTGCTCTGTAGTCGCGTCCCTCAACAAGTGTCCTGCCTCCGAGTGTAACTGTGTGATCCGGAGTTACAGCTTCACCCGTATAAACTCCGTTTCCAACCTTTACTGAAGCATTGTCGACTGAAGCGCCTACTATTGCAAATGTCTTGCTGACACTTCCTGTGAAGCCTTCACCCTCAAGTGCCTTTATAGTAACCTTACCTGTTCCAACATTTGTATTTGACGAGTAGCTGATCTCAAGGTTGTCAAAATCAGTAACTGTCACTGTCTTTCCAGATCTCTTCACTGTAAATGAATTGATCACCGGTTTTACTGCTGTTCCTGTATACATATACTCGGATGCATCAAGAGCTATCTGTCCATCACTTATATCGACCGGATTGATGTTAAACTTAGCCGATAAAGATCCGGTATTTGACTTGATACCTCTAACTGTTACGGTTGCCACACCCTCATCGATGTTGTCCACATATACGAGTGCGTAATCCTCGCCGTATACAAGTGTCTTTCCACCAAATGTAACTGTCACATCCGGTGTGAGCGGCTGGCCTAAGTTGTAAAGCTGATCACTGATCTTGCTTATCACAGCCTTGGATATATCCACAAGATTCTTAGATATCGTGAAGTTCACTGTTATGCTTCCTGTGTAGTTACCAGATCCTGTGATCTTGATCTCTGCCTTCGAGCTGGCCGTTGTCTCATTTATGTTGTTGCTGTACTCTGTCTTGTAATCTGTTCCAGACACGAGAACCTGTGTTCCGTCTCTCACTGTGACCTTAGGTGTTACAGCCTTTCCTGTGTATACCTGCCCGCCAATCGCATCGACGCTACACTTGCTTATGTCCTTAGCTGTGATCTTGAATGTTCTGCTCAGCTCTCCGCTGTAATTGCCGATACCTGTTATCACAACCTCCGCACTGTCTGTCACGTTTACATTGTTCTTATACTCTACTGTGTAATCCTCATCCTCGGACAGTTTCTTTCCGCCCAGTGTCACAACGACCTCGCCAAATGTTATGGCCTTTCCTGTGTATTCTGTGCCGGCTGGTATACCTGATACCTCTGCGTCCTCAAGAGTGAGACTCTTTATACTGAAGTTCTTCTCTACAGTTCCCTTGTAATTGCCCTTACCGGTTACGATAAGCTTGGCTGAATCTGAAACCTCTATGTTGTTCTCATATGTCACAGTGTAGTCCGTTCCTGCAACAAGCTGTACTCCATCGAGTGTCACCTTTGCATCCGGTCTGATCTCACTGCCGCTGTACATCTGATCCGGTATATCATTGATCTTCGCCTCATCGATCGCCTTTGGCTCAATGTCGAATGTTGCAGTCACAGTGCCCTGATAGTTTCCTGTTCCCTTGACGGTCACAGTCGCCTTTGACTTTGCTGTCGTAGCGTTTACATTGTTGCTGTAAGAAACAACATAATCAATGTCTGCATTTAATATCTCATCATCGAGAGTTACTGTCACAGCCGGTGTAAGTGGCTTTCCAGTGTAAACTGATGGCTGGACATTCACATCTGCCTTGCTCAGATCCTTTGCAGTTATCGCAAAGTATGCGACAACTGTTCCCTTGTAGTTTCCTGTACCGGTCACTGTGAGGATGGCTGCTGTTCCAACATTTACATTGTTGCTGAACACCACATTAAAATCTGTTCCCGCAGTGAGTTTCTTGCCATCAAGTGTCACTGTATATGCAGGCTTTACTGCACTTCCTGTGTACACATGGTCTTCCACATCAACTACAGCCTGTGCGATATCCACCTCTGTGATCTCAAACTTCTTTGTCACAGATCCTGTAAATCCGCTTCCCTTTGCTGCCTTTATAACCGCACCAGCAGTTCCGACATTTGTATTGTCCGTGTATGTCACATCAAATGCTGTCATAGATGTCACTGCCGTCGCCTTGCCATCCCTGCTTACTGTTATCATCTTAACTGCAGGTCTGATTTCTGATCCCGTGTACTCAAATGAGTCATTCTCAAGTACAACCTCAGCAGTTGTTATATCTACTGGCTTTATGGCAAATGTTGTGCTCACCGAGCCTGTGTTCTTGTTGATACCATTTGCCTGTATCGTCGCCGTACCTTCATTGATATTGTCGATGTATACAAGCTCGTAGTCCACATCCTGTGTCAATGTCTTGCCGCCATATGTAAGTGTAACCTCTGGTCTTATGGCATTTCCAAAGTTGTAATACTGGTCATCGACCTTGCTCATTACAGCCTTTGATATATCCACAACCTCCTGTGCGATGGTGAATACCGCACTGTTGCTGCCTCTGTAGTTGCCCTTACCTGTTATGGTGACCTCAGCACTGTCTGTCACATCTGTGTTGTTGCTGTAAGTAATGTCATAATCCTTTCCGGTCTCCAGTATCCTTGCGCCATCTCTGACTGTGATCTCAGGCTCAACCGCCTTACCTGTGTATATCTGTCCGCCAATCGGATCAATGCTGCATCTGCCGATATTCTTAGCTGTTATGGCAAATGCTGTTCTAACCTGTCCGCCGTAGTTTCCTGTGCCCTTTATGATCACATATGCAGGATTCTTCTCATCTGTAACGTTCAGGTTGTTCTCGTAGCTTACTGTGTAGTCCGTACCGTTCACAAGTGTCCTGCCGTTTACTACAACTGCTATATCTGCAAATTCAATGGCATCTCCTGTAAATACTACCGCATCCTGGATTCCACTTATCTCTGCATTATCTATGCTGTATGCCTTTATAGCAAATGTTCTGGTCACTGATCCCTTGTAGCTTCCTCTACCTGAGATAATAGCGCTGGCCTTGTCTGTAACCGAATCGTTGTTCTCGTATGCCACTGTGTAATCAGTGCCCTCTGAGAGGACATTGTTGCCATTTACAATTCTCAGTTCAGGTTTTACTGCCTGACCGCCGTATGTCTAATCTGGTATCTCCGGTATGTCAAGCTTTGATATATCCATAGGAGTTATAGAGAACTCTCCCTGGACTGTTCCTGTGTAGTTGCCTGTTCCTGTCACTGTCACAACAGCCTTTGCTGTGTCAGATGTGACATTTACATTGTCGCTGTAGCTGAGCTTATAGTCAGTTCCCTGAACAAGAGTCTTTCCATCAAGGACTACACTGACTGTTGTCGTAACTGCGCTTCCTGTGTATTCAGCATCATCGGCCTTTACCTCAGCCTGTGATATCCTCTTAGGAGTTATGCTGAACTTCTGTGAGAGCTTTCCGGTGTAATTTCCGGTTCCCTCTATAGTAACCAGTGCATTGTCAGTAACATTCACATTGCCTGAAACTGTTACCTTGTAGTCAACGCCCTCTGCAAGAGTCTTTCCTCCGAGAACTACTCTGCATACAGGAGTGATTGCGCTTCCCGTATATACTGCACTGTCAACGCTGACCTCTGCCTGCTCTATTGAAGCTGCAACGATCCTGAAGGATGTGCTTGTGCTTCCTGTATAGCTCTGGCCTTCGCCTGCGGCGATCTTAACTGTAGCCGTACCGACATTTACATTGTCTGTACATGTGATCTCAAATCCTGCGAGATCTGTGAGTACCTTCTTAACTCCATTTCTTGTGACTGTTATCGATTCTACATCTGCTGTTACCGCATCTCCTGTGAAACCATATGAATCCTTCACAAGTGCGATCTCTGCAGGTGTTATATCTATAGGAAGGATCTTGAATGTCTTACTTACCTCGCCCTTATTCTGGTCGATTCCCTTCACTGTAGCTGTAGCCGTACCGGCCTCAATGTTATCAGTGTAGGTTACGCTGTAATCAACATTCTCTGTAAGCTTTCTTCCTCCAAGATTTACACTGAGTGCAGGTGTGAGCTCCTCACCGAAGTTGTAATACTGATCTGCGATATCACTTATCACCGCATTTGAAATGTCGAGCACTTCCTTTGCGATGGTAAACTCTGCTGTAAGCTGTCCGGTGTAGTTGCCCTTACCTTCTATAACTGCCTTGGCATTCTTGCCCACCTCGATATTGTCACTGTAAGATACCGTGTAGTCTCTTCCATTTTCGAGTACCTTTGATCCATCTCTTACTGTAACCTCAGGGGTGATCTCCCTGCCTGTATATGTCTGTCCTCCGATGGCATCGACCTTGCACTTCTCAAGACTTCTTGGGGTTATGCTGAAGGCTGTTCTTATCTGTCCACCGTAGTTGTCGTTACCCTTTATGATAACGTATGCCATGCTGTCCTCAGTGGTTGCATTGACATTGTTCTCATAACTTACTGTGTAATCTGTTCCATATACAAGTGTCTTTCCATTCATCACAACTGTTATGTCCTTAAAGGTTATGCTGTCACCTGTATATTCTGCACTCTCAGGTATTCCTGTCACAACCGCCGGTGCTATGCTTGCTCCGCATATCTCAAACAGCTTTGTAACGGTTCCCTGATAGTTACCCTTACCTTTGACTACTGCTCTCGCCTCTGTAGTCTTGTCTGTATTGTTGCTGTATGTTACATCGTAATCTCTTCCCGCAACAAGAACTGTGTCTCCGTTTCTTACGACCACAACTGGCTCTATCGCCTCGCCGGTGTATTCCTGAGCATCAATGCTGTCAACATCGGCTGCTGTAAGAGTCTTTGCCGTGATGTCAAAGTAAACTGTGAGCTTTCCTGTGTAGTTGCCCATGGCCTTGATGATCGCTGATGCCTTCTTCTCAGCCGTTGTGACATCTATGTTGTCTGCGTATGTAACTGTGTAGTCCTCACCCTTGGTCAGAGTCTTGCCTCCAACCTCAAGAACTACATCAGGTGTCAGCGCAGATCCTATATATACCTGAGCCGGTATGCTGCACTTTCCGCCGTCTATGCTCTTTGCACTGATCTCAAATGTCTGGCTCAGTACGCCCTCATAATTACCGCATCCGGTGATCTTTAACAGAGCGTCCTCTCCTGCCTCTACATTGTTTTCAGCCGATACCGTGTAATCCACGCCTGCTGTCAGCACCTTATCTCCCAGAGTTACCTTTACATCCGGTATAACCTCTGATCCGGTGTACTCAGCATCTGCCACGCTCACGACCGCACCGCTTATGCTCTTTCTTGTGATAGTAAATGTGGTTGATGCAGTTCCGGTGTAGTTCGTATCCTTTCCTGCACTTACAGTAACCTTTGCCGTCCCAGCATCTGTATTGTCACTGTATTCCACAGCGAATGAAGAGAGATCTGTGATACTCTCTGTCACACCACCATTAGGAACGCTAAGTCTTGTCACTGCAGGTGTAATCGCCTCACCTGTGTAGGTGAATGATGTTCCCCTGAGAACTACTGACGCCTTTGATATATCTGCCGGCTTTATGACAAATGTCTTTGTAACTGACTTGTTGTAATCACCTGTACCTATGATCTTTACAGTTGCAGTTCCCGCATCAATATTATCGGTATAAGTCACTGTATAGTCGGTGTTAAGTGTGAGTGCCTTTCCTCCAAAGCTTACCTTGACTTCAGGGGTTATTGCCTGTCCGAACGTATATGTCTGATCCGGAATAGCCTCTATCTCAGCCTTTGATATATCTGTAAATACTCTTCCTATAACGAATTCCTTCGTTACCTTTCCTGTGTAGTTGCCCTTTCCTGTGATTATAGCCTTAGCCTTTGTTGTCTCTGTAGTCTCATTTATATTCGACTCATATGTGACATCATAGTCAACGTCGCTCACAAGAAGAACATTACCATTTCTTATCGTTACTTCCGGCTCTATGGCCTTTCCTGTGTATATCTGGCTTTCAATCTCCTCGACATCACATTCCCTGAGATCCTTTGCCGTAATCACAAAGTGTACATCCTTGCTTCCGGTGTAATTGCCTGTACCTGTTACTGTAAAGTATGTACCATCCTCTGTTGTGACTGCCTTGTTGCCTGTGTATGTGATCCTGTAATCAGTTCCCTCTGTGAGGATCTCGCTTCCATCGGCAACTATAATATCTGCAAATGTCACATCAGCACCTGTGTAAGCCACAGACTCACTGTATCCGCTGATGGTGACACCTGTGAGTGACTTAGGTACTATCGCAAATGTTGTTCTGAGGATTCCTGTATAGTTGCCCTTTCCTGTGATAACTACCTGTGCAGATGCATCCTTTGTCGTAACATCTGTGTTTCCTGTGTATTCAGCCTCATAGTCAACACCGGCTTTCAGTGTTGTTCCATCGGCCATGCTTACTGTCACTGCCGGAGTGATAGGACTTCCGGTATATGTCTGATCACTGATCTTAGACACAACTGCACTTGATATGTCTGCTGCAGCTATTCTGAAGGTCTTTGTGATAGTGTCTTTATAATTGCCGGTTCCCTTTACTATAACGTTTGCCGTGCCGACATTGACGTTCTTCTCATAGGTAACTGTGTAATCCACACCGTTTGTCAGAAGCTTGTCTCCAAGTGTTACTTCCACATCAGGAGCGAGCTCCTTACCTGTGTAGATCTGATCTGCGACTTCCACATCGGCATCAGTGATCGTTCTCTCTGTTATAGCAAACTCTGCACTGACGGTTCCCTTATAATTGCCACTTCCTGTGATCTTTGCAGTACCCTTGCCTACGTTTGTGTTACTGCTGTAGCTCAGAGTGTAATCTCTGCCCTCTGTCAGAACCACTGTACCAAGCGTTACCCTGACAGCCGGGGTAAGAGGTGTTCCCTGATATACCGCATCGTCTACCTCAACTGCTGCGCCTGACAGATCTGCCTCTGTTATGGCAAACTCACCTGTCACGCTGCCCTTGTAGTTGGTGTTGCTCTTTGCTGATACGCTGATGGACGCTATTCCTACATTGACATTGCTGCCAAAGCTTATGTCGAAGCTGTCCATATCAGTTATCATCACATCTCCAAGCTCTATGCCTGTAACCTCAGGCTTCTGGCTCTTTCCTGTGTACACAAAGCTTTCCTGATCTATAACCACACGGCCTGCTGATATGTCCGCAGGGTTGATGGTGAAGCTTACTCTCTTTGTCTTGGAGTAATACTTTGTTCCGGTTATGATCACATATGCTGTTCCGGCATTTATATTGTTCTCATATGTTAAGGTGTAATCTGTATTCTCTTTCAGTGTAATTCCGTTATACATAACAGTGACTGAAGGAGTTACAGCCTTGCCAAAAGCATATGTCTGCGCCGGTATAGCCGACACTGTAGCACCGCTTATATCCACAACGCTTCTTGTTATCGAGAAGTAGATAACTGCAGTTCCCGTATAGTTGCCAATACCGGTGATCTCTGCCTTCGCCTCGTTCGTCTCGTCTATATTGTTGCTGTATGTAACTTCATAATCTGTTCCGACCTTCAGAGTAACGCTGCCATTCTTTATGGTGAGCGCCGGCTCTATGGCCTTACCTGTCCAGGTCTGTCCCTGGATCGGGCTGATGTCGCAATTTGCTATATCTGCCTTTGTTATCTTGAAGGCTGCAGTCTTCTCACCGCTGTAATTGCCTGCTCCGATGAATCTGACAGTCGCTGTTCCGATCTCCTTATTATCAGTGTACTCAACAACGTAATCCTGATTCTCTACAAGTTTTGTATCTCCAAGTGTGAGCTCATATCCTGTGAGGACTATGCTCTCACCGGTATACTCTACACTCTCAGGTATTCCTGTTATGACTGCATCTGCAAAGTCTGCCTTTGTTATCTCAAACTCAGCCACACACTGACCTGTGTAATTTCCACGGCCTGTGATAGTTGCCTTTGCCTTTCTTGAGTCTGTTGTAACACTTACATTGTCGCTGTATGTGACGTCATAATCACTGCCCTCTGTCAGAACTATCTCTCCGTTCTTGACTGTAACCTTTGGACTGTGGGCTGTTCCATCGTATACAACAGACGCTATAGGTGAGACCACGCACTTGCTTATATCCATTGCGGATATAGTGAATGTCTCTGATGCTGTTCCTGTGTAATTGTGCTTACCTGTTATCGTCACTGTGGCTGTACCCTTATCGGTATTTCCACTGTAGTCAACATCATACTCGGTGTCTGCGATCTGCTTTCCACCTAATGTAACTGTTATCTCCGGTGTAAGCGGAGCTCCAGTATACACCTGATCTGCAACAGTTATCTTTGCTGCACTTATGGATCTTGCTGCAATCTTGAAGGTCGTCTTAACTGTTCCGGCATAGTTGCCCATACCCTTCACAGTAACCGTTGCTGTTCCGGCATCGGTATTGTCAGCATATCCCACTGTGTAATCTGTTCCCTCTATAAGCTTTGTCTGTCCCAGATATACTGTCACTGCCGGCTTGAGTGCAGCACCTGTGTATGTCTGATCGGCAACCGTGAGCTGGGCATCTGTGATGTCTGCCGCAGTGATCGCAAACTTGCCTGTAACTGTTCCCTTATAGTTTGAACTGCTTCTGGCTGTGAGAGCTATCTCTCCACTGCCTACATTTATATTGTTGCTGTATGTCACGTCAAAATCTGTGCCAGGCTCTATGCTGCCGCCAGCCAGAGTGATTCCTGTCACTACAGGCTTGATCTCGCTTCCGGTATATCCGTAAGCATCCTTCTCAAGCTCAAGGACTCCTCCTGTCACATCGAGCTGTTCGATAGTAAATGATGTATCTATGACTCCATGATACTCTCCGGCTCCTGTCACGATTATGTATGCCTTTCCGGCATTCACATTGCTCTGATAGCTTACTGTATACGCATCCTCTGGAAGCACCTCTCCATCCAGTGTAACTGATATAGCCGGTGTGATCTGCTTGCCATAGTTATATACAAATGGTCCCTTGTCTGTTATAGAGATGACCGCAGGTGTTATATCTATAACTCTCTCTGCTATCATAAATGTCTTCTGTACAGATCCGGTGTAGTTGCCCTTTCCTGTGACAACCGCCTTTGCCGGCTTGTCTGCTGTTGACACCTCAATATTGTCGCTGTATACGACATCATAATCCGTGCCCTTCACAAGAGTTCTGCTGCCATCCTTGACTGTTATGTCTGGTGTAAGTGCCTTTCCTGTGTGGGTCTGTCCCGGAATATCGCTGACTGTACAATCCTCTATGCTCTTTGCTGTGATAGTGAATGTCCAGCTTGCTTTTCCTGTATAATTACCCTTTGCACTGAAGATGATATTCGCCTTGCTGCTGGCAGTAGATACATTCAGATTGTTGACATATTCAGTCTCGTAGTCCACACCATTTACAAGCTTAACACCGTCCACAGTGAGCACAGCCTGATCAAATGTAATAGCCTTTCCTGTGTATACGACTGAACTCTCCACGCCGTCTATCTCTGCATCTGTTATATCCTTCTGTCCAATTGTAAATTCTACACGTCTTGTTATACTGCTGTCATAGTTACCCTTACCTCTGACTATAACTGCAGCCTTTGAATCTGTGGTCGATGCATTGACGTTATTCTCATAGTCGACAGTGTAATCTGTTCCCTCTGTGAGAACCGCATCTCCATCCTTAACTGTTATATCCTGTGTTATCTCAAATCCGGTGTATGTCTTATCTGCCACACCTGCAACCATAATGCCCTCAGCATTTATACTTCTCGCATTTATGACAAATGTGCCGTCAAGCTCTCCGGTATAGTTGCCCTTACCTTTGATCTTGAATTTACCGGTTCCTGCATTTGTAACTTCGCCTTCTACATACTCTACTGTATAATCCTGGCCCTCCACAAGTTTCTCGTCTCCAAGTACGACTGAGATCTTCGTGGTGAGCGGCTTACCTGTATAGCTCTGTGCCTGAGCACTTACCTTTGCTCCCGTGAGCGACTTCGCACCGATAGTAAAGAGAAGCTTTACCTCTCCTGTATAGTTACCTGTACCTGTCACCATCACGCTTGCCTTATCGGAACACTCCACATTGCTGTCGTAGCTGAGTGTATAGTCGACATCCTTCTTGAGAATGACATTTCCACTTCTGACAACCGGCTCAGGAGTTATCTCAGATCCGGTATAGCTGAACTCTGTCTGCTCAAGGCTTGCCCAGCTCTCCTCTATCTTCGCTGCAGTTATTGTCGCTGCGGTATCAAAGCTTCCTGTAAAGTTACAGTCAGCCTTTGCAGTAACTGTTATTGTTCCTGTTCCAACATTTATCAGGTTCTTCTGTGTTACAGTGAAATCTGACATGTCCGTCACAGTGTACTTCTTGCCATCAACTGTGATGTCAAAGCTCTCCACTGTAAATGTCGTTCCAGCCGGTGTGTACACCGCTGAATAAGTCTTAGATGCCACTGCCTTCGCAATAGACAATGGAAGTATCTTGAATGTCTTCTCGACAGTTCCTGAATATCCCTGTACAGTGATACCTGTAACTGTCATTGTCGCAGTTCCGACATTCACATTGTTTGTATAAGTTACCGTATAGCAGTCAGCGTCAAGCTTCACGCCATCCACTGTGACTGTTGCAGCCGGCTCTATCTTATCTCCCATGTGGTATGTCTGATCTGCTATATCAGCAACATCCGCATCTGTTATCTTGACGATCTTCTTGGCAATATCAAATGTTGCCTTCACAGATCCCTTATAGTTGCCTGTTCCACTTATATCAGCAACAGCCTTTGACTCGGTTGTTGTGACATTGATATTGTTGCTGTATGCAACGGTATAATCCGTTCCCTTTACAAGAGTGTTTGCACCGTCAGTGACAGTCACTTCAGGCTCAACAGCCTTTCCTGTATAGATCTGTGCGCTGATCGGCTGAACTGTGCAATCTGCTATATCCTTCTGCTCGATCACGAACTGAACTATCTTCTCACCGGTGTAATTGCCCTTACCTGTGATAAGTATCTCTGCCTTGCTGTCAGTTGTGGAAGCATTTCTGTTATTTGTATATTTCACTGTGTAGTCAGCAGCAGTGAGCTTTCTGCCCGACACTGTAACTGCCAGTCCTGCAAATGTTATATCTGCGCCAGTGTATACCACACTGTCCTCAACGCCTGTTACAACTGCCTTGCTGACTGATGCAGGAACAATATTGAACTCGATCTTCTTTGTTCCGCTGTATACGCCCTTACCAGTTATGGTTATCGACGCCTTAGCTGAAGCCGTGCTGACATTCTCATTATTATCATATGAAGATACAACATAGTCCTCACCCTCAACAAGCTCGGTGCCATCGTAGCTGACTGTTATATCCGGTGTTATCGCTGAGCCTGTGTATGTCTGGTCAGCTATATCAACCACATCGGCTCCGGCAATATCTATAGCCTTTATCTCGAAGCTTCCTGTAGCGGTTCCATCGAAATTGCCATCCTCCAGAGCTGTTACCGTGATCTTAGCTGTACCAACATTGATATTGTTGGCATACTCAACGCTATAACTTCCTGAAGGCACTGCCATTCCGTCCTTGCATGTAACTGTCACCGCAGGAGTCTGTGCCTTACCTGTGTATGTCACACTTGAAGCTGAAACTGTTGCACCTGTAATACTCTTCTTGTATATTACAAATTTCTGTGTTAGCTCTCCTGTATAGCTGCTGTCCGCCTTTGGAGTGATGGTCACACTTCCATTTCCAGCATTTGTATTCTCACCGTATGTGACATTGAAATCATCAAATGATGTTATTCTGTTGACGGTTCCAACCTTCACAGCCACAAGTGATGGCTTGATAGCAGTACCGCTATATTCAAATGTGTCGCCTGATATGATCAGTGTATCACCTGATATGTCATACTTGGCGATCTTGAACGTGTATTCCTTTGTTCCCTTGTACTTGCCCACACCTGTTATGACAAGTGTTGCGGTACCGACCTCATAGTTGTCCTTGAAGGTATATGTATAATCACCGTTTGATCCGGCTGTCATCTCCTCGCCGTCATAGCTCAGAGTAAAGCTTGGTCTGACCGCCATGCCAAAGTTGTATGACTGATCCTCAAGTCCCGTCAAAGTGATCTTGTCACTTGTGCTTATGTCTATAAATTCCTTAGTAATATTGAAGTATTTGATGATCTGACCTGTGTAATGATCACCACAGCCTGTTATGGTCACTGACGCTTTTCCGGCATCCGTGTTGTCTGCATACTCTACTGTGTAATCCTCATTCTCAACAAGCTTGATCTCACCGTTGTATATATTGATCTCAGGTGTTATAGCTGAGCCTGTCCACAACTGATCCGCTATAGCATCCATCTGACAGTTATACACAGCTCTCTTCTCTATCTCGAAACGTATAACCTTCTGTCCTGTGTAATTTCCTATACCGGTTACAGTGATCGAAGCCTTCTCTCCTGAACCTGTTACCTCTATATTATTCGCATACTCAACAGTATAGTCCTTGTCTCTCTCCAGCTTGATAATTTCACCATTAACGTATCTGGTTACATTTATCACCGGTTCGATGGCCATACCTGTGTACATCTGTGACTGGTCGGCCTGGGTTATTCCCATTCCGCTTGAAGATGAAATGATTGAAACAGGTGTTATCTTGAAATACTTGACGATCTCGCCTGTATAATTATCATTTGCAGCCTTTATTACGACCTTGGCCTCATCTGTCACATCCGTGTTATTGCTGTACTCTACCGTATAGTCTACATCCTGCTCCAGCTCAACACTGCCATTCTTGATGGTGACTGCCGGCTCTAATGCCTCTCCTGTGTACTGGCTGTCGGATATATCTTTGACATCGCAGTCCTCAAGAGGCTTAGGTAAAATGTTGAACTCAAGAACCTTAGTTCCGCTGTATGAGCCCATTCCTTCTATAGTAATAGTAGAAGTTCCTACCTTGTCATTGTTCTTTCTGTCGGTGACTGTGAAGTCTGTTCCCTCCTTCAGAACATAACTGCCATTCTTAATGGTAAGCTCCGGCTTCACCTCGCCGCCGTTATAATACTGGTCAGGTATATCCTCATATGTGAGTTTGCCCATATCACCTGACGGAGCAACTATAGTGATCTGGAATGACTTTGAACCGGAATAATATACCGATGCTGACATGGCAATGACTGTCCATGTTCCAGTCTCCTTGTAGCTGAACGGGAAGGTGTAGTTAACTCCCTCAACCAATGTCATTCCGTTGTATGTAATTGTTATATCCGGCTTTATGTTCTCTCCGGTATATTCATAACTGGACTTATTCACAGTCAGCTTTACATCGGCATCTGAGAATGACTTTGCAAGTATGTTAAATGATTTGTACACAGTACCCGCATAGTCTCCCATACCTGTAAATGTAACCTTACCATTATTGGTTCCCGGCACGATATTCTCGCCGTAAGCAACAGAGTAATCGGTTCCCTCCACAAGTGTCTTGCCGTCGTATGTCAATGTCACATCCGGCTTCAACTGTGCTCCGGTATATTTCATCGATGATATCGTGGAAAATTCCACATCATTCATGCTGATCTTAGATGTCTTTATCGCAAATGTACCTACACATGTTCCCTGGAAATTGCCGAGACCCTTGATCATGACTCTGGCTGAATTTCCGATCTCCACGTTGTTCTCATAACCTGATATCTCGTAGTCAACGCCCTCCACAAGATCCGTATTGCTGAATGTGACCTTTGACAGGGTTGTGGTCACCTCAGAACCTGTGTACTCGGCGTCATCGGCAGTTATTACAGCTTTGGATATATCCGCTGCAACAATCTGGAACTCACATGGAACAGTTCCAGTGTAATTTCCAATACCTACTATATTAAACTTATGTGTTCCTACATTGTAATCCTTGGCATTCCAATACTCACTGAAGTCATATGAGAAATCCTGGGATAACTTAAGTGTAGTTCCAAGTTCCTTATCCTTGACAGAAATATTCTGTGGAGAAACCTGTATCGTTATGTTGTTTGCGGTGTTGAACACTGCATCATCAAATGTTACGGAGAGATTTTCCGTGCTCCTAGGCTTGATGGTGAAGTTCACCGTCTTTGAACCCACATATGAACCAAGTCCTGATATAGTCAGTGATGGCTTAGATGTGGATGTGGATGCATTTGTATTGTTGGTGTAGTATGACACCTTATAATCCTTGCCCTCGACAAGTGTCGTGCCCTTATACTTAACCACCGGACTTGGAGTCTTGGCAGTTCCGTCATATACAAGGTCGTCATCCACCGTAACGTCAGCGTCTGCTATGCTGTATACCTCAGTTCCCTGATCCACGATCTGGAAAGTCTTGGTTACAGTTCCCTTGAATCTGGTAGGTGCTCCTGTTATTGTGACAGTCGCCGTTCCAACATCTGTATTGTTGGTATACTCAACCTTGTACTCATAGTCATTTGTACCCCACTCGTCTATGCTGTGCAGATACTTGTTGTTGGTCTTGTCCAGTATCTTAACAGCCGGCTTTATAGGTTTTCCTGTATATACAAATGTATCACCCTCCAGTGATATCTCCTGATCACTGAGGTTTGCAGCGCTGATTCCGTAGTATATGTAATACTCTCCGTCGCTACCGATCTTATAATTGCTGTTCTTTGCAGCGGACACTACAACTCTAGGGCCGTCCCCAAGAGGATCCTCCACTACCTCTGACTCCTCGTCGTTGTTATAATAATCGACAACATAGTCAGTTCCTTCTGTAAGGAAATATCCTGATGATGTATTCGCTGTCTTTACATATATCTGCGGCCATACACCACCAGCCTGATATGTGTAAATTTTATTTTTGCAATTTTTATGCTGGTTCGCTTTCTCTTTTCCATCTATATAGAAAAGTGCAGTCGAAGTTATACTCTTTGCCTTTATAGTAAAGGTACATGTAAGAGTACCGCTGCAGTTCATGTCTGCATTACCTCTGACTGTAACTGTTGCCGTACCAACATTAACATTGTTACTGTATTCTACAGTATAATAATCTGACGACAGCTTCGTGTCGTTGGTCGTATCTCCAATCTTCTTTACCACCAGCTCTGACGAAGTGAGCGTCCATGGTTTTCCCGAATACGTCTTACCGGATGTCACCGTTGTATAACAATAATATCCGTCCGCATTCAGATCTATGGCATCATCCGCCGCCAGCGTGGCAACAGAATCCCCCACATCACTCTGCTTCTCCGCATCACTGGCCGTCGCCACATTCTGTGACTGTGCCGCCAGCTACCTGCGCAATCCCTCCGATCGCAATATCACTCTGGAACAATACGGACAATGCCATAATGAATGCCATGAGAAATGCGATCATTCGTCTGCCATAACTTCTTCTCATAAATTACTCCCTGCCTTTCTTGATATGTACATTTGCGGAATAACCAGTATAAGTGTCTGGAAACCCCATTTATATACAATTTTACCAAAAATCAATATGTTATTCAATGTGCTTTATGAAATAATCACTTGACTTTCTAAACATAAAAAAGAACTTTTGCACATATATATGCAAAAGTTCTTTTTTTTATATTCACTATATATTATTTTCTTATCTTTCTCACTGATACAACCACAAGTGCCGCCGCTACGATTCCGGTAAATATGTATATTGGAAGTCTGTCTCCTGTCTGTGGTGCCTTTCCTGCCTGTGATACACCCGCAGTCTGAGGATCATCATCATCCGGTATATCTATGTCATCCTTGACAAACACTGCAAGCTGTCCATCCGATGGGAATTCTGCCAGAAGAACTCCGCTCTCTACGCTGAATGGGATCTTGGTCCAGTCTCCGTCATCCGGAAGAAATCTCACCTGAACTGTCATATCACTGGTGATGGCCGCTCCTCTGATCTTTGTCGTCTCTATCTCAGAATAATCATAATCATTCACCGCTGTAACTGAGAACACTGCAAGAGTTGAATATCCATCCAGTGATTTATCTCCAAGCACCTCCGATGGTGCATCTCCAAGCATGAGATTGTCAATATCCGCTATAGTTGTATCCGCCTCGGATATGAGAATGTGTGTCGAATCTGTCTCATAATCATTCTCCGGGCTGTTATTCGCAAATGCTGTTGTTCCGCAGCCTAATGTTATCGCCACCGCTGCAAGCCAGGCTGCCGCTTTTCTCTTAAATGAAGCTGCCTTCCCCAATCTTGTTGTCATAACCTTCACTCCTTGTCTCCCTGATGTCCTTCTCCTGACATCATACTTTGTTCCAAAGTATACCATCATAAAAAGAGAGCGTCAATTGTGCAAAACTCCCTTTTTTATCTGGCATCCGCTTCTATTTCCCCTGTGAGTACCGACTGCACGATCCATCTTTTTCCATCCATTCCACAACATGTAGAAAGAGTCAGCAGTCTGCTGTCAACATCTATTTTTTGGTCATTTTGCACAACCCCAGTATCAAAATTCTCGTCAAATATTCCATCTATGTACGACCGTCTGCCTTTTTTGTCAGAGAAATCATTGTATGTGAATATATGTCTGTCATTTGTCCTGTATGCAGCAAACACCGTATAACACAGCGTACTGTTCGGTGTGTATACATACACATTCCTGTTGTTTCTGAGGAATTCCTCATCCTCATAATTGTGCAGAGTCTTGAACATAGTTCCACTGGACATGTTGTGTCCATACATGACCGTATCAAAATCCGAAAATCCTCTGGAATTTGCAGAGTCTATGAAGATTGCTCCATCAGGGCTGTACTCCCCATATGCATCATGGCTCAGATAATAGCTGTTGTCACTGCCCTGCAATACCGCATAATCGACATCTGTTCCAGGTATGTATATCCACGCACATATATCCTGATTCTTTTTCTGAAGTTCATCAAAGTCCACCTTCACATGCGGGAATATCACATCATCAATTCCTGCATCCTGCTTGGACGAGGCATCGCTCTCCGTAGCTCCATCTGTTCCATAATCCACATACTCCCTGAGTGCCCGGTTTGCACGGTTGCTCCGGTTATGTGCAAACGCATATCTCACGATCAGGCAGATGCACACCAGCAAAACCACCGATGATACCCCCAAGACCACCTTCCATAAGAGCTTCTTACGCTCTCCTCCCGGTTCGGTCATCACTGCCTCTATCTCAGGGCTGTCGGTATTTCCATTTTCTGCGTGACTTTCCCGCTCATTGTCCTCGACAACGGATTGCGCGAGCGCCACCGCCTCTGCAATTTTTCTTTCTAATTCTTCCTGTCTATCATCGTTCTGCATACAGGCATTACTCCACTTCTCTGTAGAACATTTCGACAAGCTGCTCCTTTAACGCCGCATCGTCAACAATATATTCATCATAATAATTCTCTCTCTCATATGAACCCGGGAACTCATACATTCCGTCATCAGTAAACTCCGCCCCGGCAAATTTCCACGCCAGATACAGCATCCCGGTTCTGGATATGTCTGTTGATATATATCCCGACATCTGTTCATACATATCCCATATCTTCAGGGGATTTCTCTTAAGCTTTTCCTTTAGCAGGCCGCACCATGCACACATGTACTGCTTCTGCCTGTCCATACGGGCGGCATTTGTTCCTATATCCTCCGAGGCACTGTTGCGCTCCGTCACATAATATACCGCCTGCTCCCCCGACAGTGTCACTGTCTCGCCCTGGCGTATATCTGCTCTGTCCAGATCCTCCATGGCTTTCACCGTCACTCCTCCGACAAGCTCGTTCATCTTGCTGATCCCATCAAAGTCAAGCGTCACATATGCATGTATCGGAAGTCCGTCAAGCAGTTCTGATACCGTATATTCCGTGAGTTCCGCACCGTCAGCCACATCACTGCCATATGAAAATGCCAGTGCTGCCTGAAGATTCTGGGTCGTGATATATTTGCCCGCAACACCAAATACCTTGACAGGTGCCAGAGTATCCCTGTTGATATTCAGGCATCTTATCGTCTTGTCCCTGACATTGAGTGTGCCAATTATCAGGGAGCGATAGGGCAGAGTAATATACGTACTTTTAAAAAGGATACGGATGGAAGTTATTTTTCAGCTGAGACTCCTACTGAGGGGAGAGTATGGGCAAAGAGAGTAAACCGGATTATTTTACCTGCCAAAGAACTGGAGGTGACAGAGGACAAGGCGAAGGCTGTGGTACTCACTGTAGATATGGGAAACCACTATAGCCCTTCTTGTGAACTGAAGATTGTTTCGG
>ERZ773113.398-NODE-398-length-23118-cov-124.825651_pt1 | contig 23118 bp, 29 predicted proteins | sample MGYA00580565_ERZ773113 | MGnify/ENA primary metagenome ERZ773113 (study PRJEB29015, sample SAMEA2737827) | human gut metagenome | biome: human gut; feature: human-associated habitat; material: faeces | place: China | collected 2012 ...
GGCGTGTCGTCGAACTCTGCTGTTCGCATGTCGTTTACACAATACGTCATAACGCCGAAAATCCGGGTAGCGTTGTTCTCGTCCATATCATCGAGATCGATCGGTACCGGGGTTCCTGCGTAGTCTACAGGCATCAATACCGGAGCTGGATGAAGCCTAAGCCGTTTCACTACGAACTCCCCACCTAACGCCACTATCACTATGCTTCCATCACAAGGCTTAACAGAAGCGTCTACAACGAGCGTAGCGCCCTTTTGTATGCCAGCCCTTAAATATGCCTGCCCAGCCCTCATAAAGTACGTAGCGTGGGGTTTATGGATGCATAACGCATCCAGTGAGATAGGTTTTTCAGTGTAGTCTGCAGCCGGTGATGGAAAGCCCATGATCCGTGTCTCCTTGTGCTGTATGTATATACAGTATAGGGCTATCACACGTAGAGGGTAAAGCTCCAGATACGACAAAGGGGCATACGCCCCCTTTGCTTGTCTCACTTCTGGCCTTTTTAGACCTCATAATCATCACCGAAACTTTCCCTGAGCTGTTGAACGGTGTATTCAACCCTGCGTATAGTGTCTTCATCAACTTCACCACGATAAACCTCAATCGTGTTATTTAACCATTTTATCTGAGTAATAAAGTCTTCTGACATTTCTTTAAAAAATGCTGTTTCCTCAACTTCATTATTTAACTCTTCTTTAAGACAATGAACTTTTTCATTAAGATAACTTTCAAGCTCATTATTTTCTTTTTCAAGAAGTCTTGTCTTGTCTTCAAAAACAGCCACTGTATTTTGGTATGTTTGGATTTTATTCATACAATAGGATACAGACTGTTTTAAAGAATCAATGGTTTCTTCAAGAGCTGTTTTCTCTTCGTTTTGGTCATAGAGTAAATCATTAAGCTCTTTTATTTTTAAGTGTAAGCTGTAGTTCTCTTTTATTAGAACTTCATTTTCCGCTTTGCTATCATCGAGATCAAGAGACAACTGTGTATAGTTATGGTCATGTAAAACAGCTTCGCATTCATACTTTTCATTCAAATCTCTCAAATGCTTCAATTCTTGTTCCATATGATATAAATCATTCAAACATGAAACTTGAATTTTATCAGTAATGAACTTTTGTTCTTCTATGGATTGTAAAAGCTCCTGAACTTCTTTTATTCTCGGCATAACAGATCTTGAACGAGGTTTAGCCATATGGAAATGCTTTATCTTTAATACAACGCTATCAAGAACAGACTTATCAAACTTATCAACAACTATGATTGCTTTAGTTTTAATGTTAGTTTTTGCTACAGCATCCTGAATTCTTTGTATAACGTTTTTTAGTTCTGTTTCTCTCACATCATCAATAGCAATAAGATTGCTGTGTTTGATACTAAACTTGATACTGTTATAAGTTATACCTGAATAATGAATATGTCTTTCTTTTTCTATCTCTTTGAGCAAAGTTGATTTACCTACGCCGGGAGAACCCGATAACACAACCACATCATATTTGTTTAAAGCTTTTTCTATTTTTTCTTTTAAGTTATTCATATATCTCTCCTTTTGTTTTAATGAATAGATATTGAATAATCAATTAAAAGACTAAAATCAAATTTAATCGGAAAATAAATTAATAAACTATATAAAAGCGGTAGGTATACCGCTTATTTTATTAGTCTTGCTTTTCATTCTACTTTACCTGAATGGATTATATGAGTTTTTGTAAATCTTCTTTCGATATGTTATCAAAATCTTCTTTCCTGAACTCTGAGATCTCCCATTTAGCAAGTTTATTCTTTATTTTCTTTTTCATATCAATCAATCCACCATAACACTTTGCCTCTTTCTTTTTCTGATAACGTTCTATACATGTTTTCCATTATGCAATAATAAGCACATGAGAAACATTCCCTTAATCCATCATCATGACTATACTTAAAACTCATCTCACTGTTAAAACATAAGTTGATAGCATAGTTTAACGTTCTTTTGTTTATGTATTTTTCATCAATGTTATTATAAGTATTTGCTAAAGTAAGCCCTTTTCTAAACTCTATTTCAAAGAATGGGATCTTTGTTATTTCAGGATATTCGGGATGTTTTGTATCTATCATTTTCGGATAAATCTTTTCTAAAACATTAAAACCTTCAACATTTTCAATAATAAAACTCATAATCTCATCTCTTACTATTTCATGATATTCCATTTTAAACCTCTCTTATTTTTGATTAAACCAACTGTTTTCTTCGTTCACTATTTTCATTCTTCTTTCAATCATAGCCATTTTTAAACACACATCAGCTATGACCAATACCCTTTGATAATGCTCTTCGTTATCACACTTGCGCCTGTCAATAAGTAGCCTGTTAATCTTTGGCACTTCTGCTAAACACTTTGCGAAAAGCTCCGGTGAATGCTCATGGAATGGCGTTGATAACATGCTTTCTATCGTTATGTAGTTATTCCCCAAGTTGTTGCTGTGAAAATCTACTGGCCTGAACTTCTTTCTACCTTTACTCATAATTAAATCCTCATTTTATGTTATTTGTTTAAGCTGCTTTAAGAACAGGAACAGCCATTTTTTCTTTGAATACCATTAACAGCTCAACAATGTTTCTATTTGCGCCAACTCTTGCTTTTGTATGCGAATATTGGATGTTGATATGTTCGCTTTCTGTTGTGGTTGGTAGTGAACTAAAGAAACCATCATTCAGATTTTTATTACACAACATACCTACAGCTTTTTTCTCTTCTACTTTTTCCTGAACCCATGCGTAGCATTGCTTATGCTGTTCATCATTAAAATCTGTTGAATACATAATCGAGCAATCACGGTATGGCGGATCACAGAACAGGAATGTATTTTTATTTACCTTAACGTCTTCATAGCTTCCGCAAGTGATCACAGCTTTCTGTAATGCTGTTGACCAGTTTTTGATATTTTCATAATCAAAACCATTTTTATTTGTCTGGAATGACGTGAAAATTCGCCCGTTTTTCTGACTGTATAAACCCCTGAACATATTGTTTAAGAGGAAGTAGAACATAGCTGTTCCTCTCACTGAATACTCAACCCCTACAGGCAATGAGCGGTATTCTTCACGTAAGCGATAGTAGAAGTGTTTACGCCCTTCAATGGTCTTATAGTGGTTGCGTTCTTCAATGGCCTTCAGCTCGTCAACGAACCCGGAACAATCCCGTTTAATGGTGTTCAGGAGGTTGATGATCTCCGGGTTAATGTCGTTCAGGTGATAGCTTTTGATGTGCGCCCGGTGCTGATTGAAAACCTCACAGAACATAGCGCCAGCGCCGAAAAACGGCTCTGCGTAGTATCGAATACTCTTAAAATCTGGCATGTAGGGGCGATACGCTTTGATAAGGCGACGTTTACCGCCAGCCCATGCGTAAAGGGGGGTAAGTGGTTTGGTGATATAGTCCTGATCGTTTGCTGCTGTTTTAGTCTGGTAATCAGGAACAGAAAGAATAGTTTTGTTATGGTAGACTTCATGAATAATATTACGTGCTTTAGCAATGAAAGCATCAATATCAAGATGAAGAATATTAGATTTAGATTTTTTAGATACAGTCATAATGTAAGGCTCCAATAATAGTTAACTTGCGATTTGAATCGCTACAGGCACAAATATTTATTTAGTGCTTTTGGTTTGATGCCCGGTTTTCGAATACCGGATTAATAATGGAACCTTTCCGCATCAAGTTAACTATCAGAGCGTATGACTGCTTTGATGTGATTAATTGTCTTCAGATCGCTTATGACATTCAACACTTATTTTGAAGAAAAACCTTCCATCTAAAACCCACAACCCCATAAAAACAAAAAAACCAATTACTATCAATTGGTTAAGTGGTTTAGCAAAAAGTGCTATTTATGATTTTACTACTTGCAATGTCAATATGATGTTGTTCAAGTTTTTCGGCGGTAGTTCGAAATATCAGCATTTTCATAGCGGATCATGAACATTAACAGTTCTGCGTTATCGCTGTTCAACACCAAATCATAAGCACTCATACCGTCTTTGTTCTTCTGATAGAGATCTGCCCCATCCAATAGCAACAGCTTAAACAGCTCTACGTTTCCTTTTGCTGCTGCTAACTGGATAGGGGTTAGCCCGGAGGTGTCCAGCTCGTCATTCAGGCGTAGGCCGGAACGGGCAACAGCATGATAGAAACCTGACGGCCACAATTTGGATGTGTTCTGTATGAGCTGGAGAAGCGCATACGCTTTCATGCTACCGGAACGGCCTGACAGGTAGACCGCTAACAGATCCTGAGCGGTGTAGTTGAGTAAACGCCCTATAAGGTATCTTTCATCATGGTTCTTCTCTAACAGCGGTAGAAGCATCTTTAATGAAGCGTCTTTCTGTTCCTGTTCTTCCGGCGTAAGAGCTGGAGAAGACAAAACAGCGTCAAACTGGGAGAGAAGCACAAAGCCGGTGCTACGGATCTGGTTAAGTAATGCCGCTATCATGATTTACGTCTTCCTGCCCTTTTCACAGGAGCTGAAGGGGCTACCTCTTCCGGTTGTTCTTCTACTGCTTCTGGTTCTGGACGGTAGAACATCGAGCTTTTAAAGCTATCCAAGAACTGATCGCGTGTATGTCCGTTAGCATCGTAAATGGTGGTATCAGCTTTCCCGGCTATGAGAGCTTCATCTAACTGACGACCATTGTATTTAGGACTGAAAGCGGTATAGAACAGCGGTGTTCTTCCGTATATGTCTATAGCATTAGGGTTAGCGCCAAGCGATAACAACAACTTCACAGCCTCAACATCACCACAACCAACGGCTTGATGTAATGGTGTTAACTCGTTTTTGTCTCTTTCATGAATATCTTCACCGCAACTAATAAAGTATTTAATAGCCTGTAGTTTTTCATTGCCTTTTAATTTCCATATAGCAAAATAAAGTTTTGTTTGTTGTCTTTCCATAATATATCTCCTTTTTTATATAATAAGTCTTAATATTATATATAATTAAAAATATATTTCGTCAATATGCTAAAAAGTGTTTATTTTAATTTGACATTAAATAAAAAGAATTATAACTTTAAATCAAGTAAAAGATTCTCCGTTTTTTACTAATTTAAACTCTAAGTAAGATATATATTGTAATGGTTCACATAATCCTTTGTTTTGTTGATAAGAAAAAAGCCCCGCAAGGGGCTTTATCTTTTTGGTGAGGTGGTGTTATTAAAAGGCAAGTGCTAAAGGTGCGTTAACAGTTTCCATTTTCTTTTTTCTGTTAGCTAAGAAGTTAATAAAACTCACTTTCTGATTATGTGCCAACAAATCGTAATGGCGCTTACCATCATAACTTCTTACCAATGGATCACATCCTGCTTCAACCAGTAATCTGATTTTTTTCATATCCGTTGTATAGAACAAGGCTGTTTCATGTTTGTTGTTAACATGATTTACCCTTGCGCCGTTCTCTATCAGGAAGCGGCAAGTATCAACGTTGCTAACGCTGAACAAGGCTGTTTTCCCGTCTTCATTGGTAGCGTTCACATCAGCGCCACGGCTAAGAAGAAACTTAGCCACTTCAACAGATTCAGCACAGGATAAAGGCGTTAAACCTTCCGGCGATATGTAGTTAACATTTGCCCCTGCTAAAACAAGTTCTTTGATTTTTGTTATATTTGAACCGTAAATTAATAATAATTCATTAATGCTATTCATAGACACCTCACCTTTTAGATCTACCTGATACTAATATACTATATTATATAATAATGTCTATTTATTATCAAAAATATTTCCGCTAAAAGTTGTAATTATTTTTAAATTGCGGTATAATTTCGCCTCATTCATATTTTTCTCTTTTGCGAAAAAGAGAATATTTTTTTAGAGATTTCCTGTTAGGAGATCTCTTTTTTTTGGCGTAAAAAAAGAGGGTAAACCCCTCTTTATTCTGGACAAGCTTTCTTTTTCATTTTCTGGAACTTAGATTTAAACTCTTCCGGTGTTTGTCGTCTAAAACTACGTCTTACATTATCTATATCAACAACCTGATTAAAAAGCTCTTTAGCATTGTTTGCTTCTAAAGTGCGCGGGCTTAAATCAGGAATAGAAACCTGAAACAGATTATTTCCAATTCCTTTTGGTATAACGTTTACTTCATACTGCTTATTACTTTCCTCTTCAATAAAGAAGAGGCTATTATTTATGACTTTATATGTATATGACATAATAACCTCCTTTTGGTTATGTTAATCAATTTTAGGTAAATCGAACATATGAGCATTAATGTTTTGTTCAACAAGGGAATCTATATCCTCACGATCCACGTTTGAATAAAACACTTCATCCTCAAACTCATTATTAAGTTCATTCTCTTCAGGGAATGGATAAAGCAAAATCTTAATGGCATAAGATGTTTTATTTTCTAACCAATCCTTTTTCTGACCACTAAGTTTCTGTTTATCAATCAACTCACCACGTTTTGTTTTAGGCAACAAATCAAGTTCTTTTGCTGCTTTCATAAGTTCATCAATTGCTATACCAGATTTCTTTAAGCTTGCTTCTGCTTCTGGTTTTAACCAGATGCACCCTTCAAAATCAGTTCTATGCTGCATAGGTCTTGATTGCTCAAGTCCAGCTATAGCACCTCTGTTAGACATGATAGCGTTGTTAGTGAGGCGTTCAGCTTGATCTAACTGTTGTTCTTCGCTGTTTCTACCATAGGAACCTGTATAAGCAAAACCATCAATACGGATAGAGCCTATATTATCAGCAATCCATTCTTTAAATCTTTCAATAACAATTTTGTAGTTATTATCAGCGTTAAACGTGGTATTTGCTACTCTTCTTTTGAATACATCTACCGCTCTATGAGCTGATAAACCAGCTTCTTCACCGAATATTTCAGAAACTAAATCAGCACCTAATTGAAGTGAAGCAATCATTTCAGCATCACGCATATCTTTACTATAATGATCGCCATACTCTTTTTTATAAAGCTCATTCCTTAAATCTTCGAACTTTTTAATAAGAGCAATTCGGTTGTTTTTTATATAATCAATAGCTATGCCGTAAATATGACCATAGTTTTCTTCAAGTAATCTTCTCCAGACGTTAACGATAGATAGATCGCCTTTAAAGCCTAAAATCTCTTCATCGCAAGTGTGAATAGTCCAGATACGATCTTTTATAGCCATAATACTTTCATGACCATCAAGGCGTTCAACGATTGGTTTATTAGACGCAACAACGGGGGAAAACGACCACTTTTTAATTTTTCTGGCTTTTTTATTGTCGTTAGCTTCTGCTAAAACACGCTGAGTACCATTACAAATCATAAAAATCATTTCAGTGGCAATATTTGCCCCTTTATTATTTACGATTTTATCAAACTCATCCAAAAGTACACTACCGCTGTTTAAAAGCGGGAATAAACGCTCCATTCCAGCAATAGACGCTGTAGCGTCAAAATAAAGGATATTATGACCTTTGATCGGTATACCTTCATAGGACGATTGGGCAATTAATCTTACTGATTTCCCATCTCCCGGATCACCTGTTAACTCAATGATAAGGTTTACCGAAGGAGAAAAGATATTACCGAATGTATAACCTACCAGTTGATGAGCAGCGATTAAAGCTAACTGTTCATCTTGTGCGTACCACTGCCCTAAAATATCAATCTGAGTCTCAGCTTTACCTGCCTTGAATGTCATACATTCTTCATCACCGACATAGCGAGGGTGACCCGGTTTAATGTGTTCGCCATTAACCCAGCCGCAGTTATCAGAGCCGGACGTGATTTTTATGCATGGTTCGTATTCAACGCCAGCAGGTGAAACAACCGTTCTACGCCCATCAGCCAGCACTTTCAACATTATGTCAGCTACCTTAGACATTTTATTAGCCGGGGGCAAAGGCCAACGTTTCGCTAACAAAGACTGTTTACTGATTTGAGATAGTTCAGACTGAGGGATTTTGACAAACCTTTCCTGACCATTTAGATCCAAGAAACGAACTTTCGTATAGGTTTTTGTGTCTTTAGATGAAACCTGATTTTCTTCATCAAATACTGATTCCTGAATATCAGAATCCAGCATATCAACGCTTTCAATTGGCATCAAAGGGAACGGATGAATCTGAACCCATTTAACATCTTCAACGCCATTTTTATAAGTCTTTATAGTGCGAATAAAAATACCTTCCGCACCTATTGAGTATTCATCTGTTTCACGCCACGGGTTATCCTGAGCCTGTAAAGCTCTTTTAAAATCTTTAGGCGTTAACTGTAAAACATTATCTTTTTCATTCATATTAAAAACTCTCCGTTCTTTTTTATATTGTGCCTTTGTTATATCTTTTATAATAACTAACACTTATTATATATTTTATTTTTTTAAATAAAGCAATACTAAAACCAAGTTATTATATAATTTTTTCTTTAAGTTGACAACCTCAACCCTTTTTCCGATTTATTTAACCAGTCAGTTAAGAAATTATCAATGCTTTCTTTCATGATCCCGATTTCTTCATCTCTTTCACGCCTAATTCTTTTTAAAGCTAAAAGTGTAGATTTTTGTTGCTCAACCTTTTCATGTTCTAACAGGGAAGGGAAAATAGTAAAACCTCTTAAAATACCTTGATATATTATTTCTTCTACATACTCCTGATTATCACTTTCTACTTTACATATTCCAAAACCTGCGATCTCATAATCAAAATGAGCATAAAGCGTGCTAACAGCAAGCTCCACATCAGAAGAGTAAACAACATAACAATCTTTAGACTCTTCAATAACTACATGGGGAAATTGATACTGTTTTATCAGCTTAATGTTAGGTTGGAAGAAATCACGCGCACAACGCCACAGGATAGCTTTATTGAAGCTTCCGCTACTCATCAACACATCATCAGGAACAGCGTCAACAGAAACGGCCTGAGCCTCTTCTGAGGAAGGGGATTGCTCCCCTTCTCCTTCTTCTAATGCTGCTTGATGTTTTACTTCTGCCAGAGCATTTTCTGTAATCAACCTTTCACGCTCTTTTTTCTGCTTTTCCAGTTCTTCTCTAAGAGAGGATAAATCAAGACTGTTATTCATATTCATAAGCTCCCTCTCTTTTTATTTTAGTATCATATAAATCGTTGCCATAGTAGACACATAAAGAATCATATATTCTACTAAGAGCTAACTCTATTTTATCTTTGCTGTAAGTTTTTTTTGTTTTTGTTCTATCTAAATATGTTTCAAGTATAAGCAATGAGTTTCCGCTTACTTCTTTTAAATAGTCCTTTTGAGCGTCAGTTATTGTTTTATAAACTTTATAATGAAACTCAAAATCACCTTTTTCAAAAGAGCGAAGAGAACCAAATATCCTTTCATATCTCTGTTCTATTTCAGAATAAACAAGCTTCATACATAGGTTATAAATCAATGTGTCTGAAACAAGATTTTTATAGTAATCTCTTGATTTAGGATCACATCCATTATTAATATGACCAATGGTTGTATTTAAAGCATTTTCGTTTTGTAGTATTCTTTGTTCGTTTTTCAGTTCTTGATCTTTAAAGATAGCTGATACTTTTTCCATGATAGTGACAAGGCTGTCTTGTCTTTGAATGACAGCCTTTACCATCTCGTCAGTTCTGATAGCATGAATCAATGTATCATAAGCTTTCCTCATATTATTAAAATACAATTCCATATCCTTCTCCTTTGTTAATTATTTATTTTTCGGTCTATTTTCATTCCCGTTATTAAAATCTTCGATTTGCTTTTTAAGCTTACGATTCTCTTCAACAAGATCAGTATTTTCTTGTAAGAATGTGCGCATTTTTTGGCTATATGTGTTTGCTAACTCAAAGTTTTCAGCGGATTCAGTTCTAAGACCTTTGATTACTTCTTTATACTCGCTTTCTTTCACACCAAAGCTTTTATTAAGTTCTTCTCTTAACTCATTTAATGCTTGAGTTTTTTCAGATGTAAATCCAGCTTCAAGCGTAGTTTTCTGAGCTTCAAGAGCTTTTTCATTATCCACTTTAAACTGAGCCGTTAACTCTTCACGAAGTTTAGCTAAAGCTTCCTGTTTTTCAGTTTCAAATGCTTCACTAAGTTGTTTTCTTAACTCTGCTATAGCAGCTTCTTTATCAGCAGCATGAGTAATATCTTTTTGCTCAAGTTGACCATTAAGCGATTCAACCTGACCTTTAAGATCATCAATCTCTTTTGTTGTATTAAAATCCAGAGTTTTTAATTCGTTTTCAAGTTTGGTGTTTTTCTCTTCAAGAGCAGAAACTTTTTCAGTAAGAGTGGTATTCTCTTTTTCTAACGCTATATTTTCGTCCTCAAGCGTTTTAACCTCTTTCGCTAACTCTTCTTTTTCCTTTTCAAGCTCAGTGTTTTTGAAATACAATTCATTGTTTTTATCAACGAACTCTTCTTTTTCCTTTATTTCTTTTTCAAGATCTTCCTTGAGTTGATTGATCTCTTCATCTTTTAATGAAGTTTGTTCAGTAAGCTCGATCACTTTAGAAGATAACTTATCTTTCTCTACTTTAAGAGTAAGGTTTTCCACTTCTGCAGCTTGTGCTAATTTCATAATTTCAATATCTTTATGCATACGTTCGAGTTCAGTAGTTAACTCGATTGCACGTTTACTTTTTTCTCTGATATTAATATTATATTTATTAATAATAGAAGCATTTTTCTGATCAGGGTCAATATTGAGTTTTGCGAGTTCAGCAAATTCTTCTTTATAATCATTAATAGATTGTGGTAAATCAGTATGAACCTTTCTTACCGCTTCTGCCTGTTCTTCGTCCTTAAACTTCTGGACACGACTAACAAAAGAGTGAACCGGATAATCACCATAACCCGCTTTTTCTAATTCACGGTTTACGTGTTTTAAAACTATTTCACGGTAAGTATCAGACTTGAGATCTGTTCTGCTGTTCATCCATTTAGCAAACGGGAACACGCCGCCATGCTCAGGAACGAAAGCCCTTTCGTCATTTGGGAAGTAAGTTATCTGGTCTTCTCTACCAAGCTTTTTAAGCTCTTCACGTTTAGCATCATCACAAAGCACATATTTAGCGTCTGAAACGTCATACACGAACTCATAGAGCTGACCGTGAACAGAAGCATCCTGTGCTACGTGGATGTTGTTTGCGATTACTGGACGTTTACCACGGAAACCGCGAACTGTGTTATCTCCGTTGCTCTGAGTGGATTCTATAACATAGTTTGGGTTAGCATGAGCTTTAACGATGGTTCTCCAGTAGTCAACACGGATCTCGTCTGGAACACCGGATAAATCATAGATAACCTGATAAGCTTCAGTATCGTTAGTTCTTGCCGTGGCTTTTCTTTCTCTTAACGCATTAGTGAAGATAAAAGGTTTTGGCTCAACAGGAGGCTGAACTACAGCTTTTGGCATAGGGTTTTTAGAAGGGTCATTTTCATACGCTTCTTTCAACTTGAGATAGTTTTTATATTTTAATTCGTCATTAATATATTTATCAATGATTGCTTTACCATCTCTTTCTGATAACTTCATTCTTTTAACTTTTTCAGCAGAAAAAAGAATTTCTTTATCTACAACATCACCTAAATCTTTAGGTTCTGATTTTAATAAAACACCTTCTTCATCATATTCCGCTTCTACTTCTGGAATAGCGATTTCTTTCATTAAATCATTTAATGTTCTTGCTTCAATAGTTTGACCTGTTAAAGCATCTTCATAAATTGCATTACCTTCCCCTAACTCAACAGCAGAAGGTTTAAATCCATAAAGGCCACCTGAAACCTTTACATCATTTCTTGAATATTCAACTATTACTTTTGCGTTTGGCATTATAATCTCCTTTGTTATATTGTTTACTTTATCCTTACTTTTACTTGTATTTATAGTAAGTATTATAAAAGTAAACAATTAACTACAATTAATAAACCCCTAAGTCAACCGTTCATCCTGTTTATATCTTCCGTTCATCGCTTTCTTTTGGCAGTGCTAATATTTGTTTGTTTTCTTTAATGAGTTCATCAGTTAAATAATCAGCACAAATTAAAAGAAGAGTGGGGATCGGAATATCAAAAGAAACTTCTTTTAGTTTCTCTTCAAGCGCGGCGGGAATACGGACGTTAATCAAACGAGCATCATCATGCTTAGTGACTTTGACCGTAGAACGGACATAGGGCGTAGTCCCGGCCTGAATATCACCTAAGCTTTCTGTACGGTAGCTCCAGTATGTGCCATTATCTTTAGCAAAAGAGGTTTCCAGCGCGACATTCTGAAAATCATCAAAGTTATCGAGCCACGCCGCACCCTTTTTAGCATTTTTTTCTGTTTTGTCTTTCTTAGCATCTGTCATAGCAATTTCTCTCAGAATTCACGTAGAACATCATACAATACGATAGTATATACTATCATATAGTAGCATCATTTCTTTTTGGCTTCAGCCTGTTCTTTGATTTTCAGTTTGATGATTTCAATCAAGTGAGCAAACTCATTACGGGCATCAGTGATGTTTGGCAATGCGGCCTTTTCATCAAAGATAGTGATCCCATTGCCATACGCACGAGGATAAGCAACACGCTTACGGATGTAGGGCTGTTCATAGCCTAACTTCTCTGAATACCCTTCCAGCTTCTTCAACAGCTCCATCTGTTCCCGGTTCTGGACTTCCACACGGTTCGGAACAAGGATAAAAGGCTTGTTCATCTCTTTCAGCTCATCAATGCTTTTCAACGTTGCTGAATAGCTTGAAGCATCGAGGATAGTTGGTACCAGCACCAACGGCGCTAACTGACCGCCGCTGTCTACACCCGGCGCATGGTCAAAGATCATGAAGTCGGTTGCTACCTTTGGTTTCCGGGTCACTTCAAACGGCAGAGGTTTACCGTTCTTCTCCGCAAAAGCCGCACAGGTGATAGCTCCCCCCTGTGGGTCAAAGTCTACTAACGTTGTTGACTGGCCTTTAGAAGCAAAATAGCCACAAAGGTTAAGGCTAATGGTTGTTTTGCCTACACCACCTTTCCTGCACCACACGCTCATAGCAAACATAATCGTTCTACCTCATCCGTTTAATCAGTTATCCGGGCATTAGTGCCGGGGTTACGTTGACCATTATAGTATATAGTAGTATATGATAGTATAGTATTTATTTTTACTAAAAATCACAATTTAAAACAAGGAGTTATATATGAATGAACAATTTTTAGATAAGTTTGATAGAGCTTTCATTGCTGATCCAACAGAAGCATTAAAGGCCGTTGACGACATGGCCACATCTCTAATGTCAGAGATAGAACAGAAGAGGAAAGCCGGTGTTAAGGAGTTAGATCCTGTCATGGTAAAGCTACAAGAAGACCATGCTTATCTCTCCGGGCTACATGAAGAAAAGAGCGAAGAACTGGCATTACATCAGCGCCTACATAAGCAAGCTGGCATCGAGATAGACAATCCCTTTAAACAGCTCACAGAAGAGGCTCCAGCCGTCTTTAATGAGTTTGATATACAAGAAGACGTTGCCCCGGCTCCAGCTCCTGTAGCTCCCTCTCTTATGACGAACGACGACATAGCAAAGTTGGCTAAGGCCGTAAGTGATAAGCAGGCTCCTGCAGCTCCAGTAGAACCGGAAGGTATGGACATATCCCAATTCAAGCCAGAACCTAAGCCACTGGATTTATCAGGGCTTGATACGTTCACCATGCGTAAAGCAGAAGAGGCAAAACAGGAAGCTAAACCAACGGCGGTTAAGCTGGACACTGACGAACTGGATAACTTTAGTAATCGCTATGCTGGTAATGATTTCTTTGAAAGAATGAAGAAAAAGGAAAAAGAAAGGTTTTCAGCTTCTTCTCATGCTTCTGTTAGTTTTGTGCCAGAACATGAAATTTATAAAATGTTTGGAAAAAGCATAAAAGAGATTAAAGATAAAAACACATCAAGAAAAATAACTTTCCATGATACATCTTATATGACAGAAACGGCGCAAGGTCTTTCAATCGTTTCAGAAGACAGAGCAGCAGCAGCGCAACGTTTAACTATGATGGCAGTTGCTAAAGGATGGAACAGCATCACATTTGAAGGTAATCAACTTTTCTTAGAACAGGCTTATGAAGAAGCTACTAAGGCGGGTTTAGTGGTAAAGCCTACATCAGAAGAGCAAGCTAAGATTTTTAGAGAAACACATGAAAACCGCAAGCTTGATAAAATAATGCCTTTTGGTGGTTTAAAGGAAGAAAGGAAAGTGGATATTGATAAAAGTATTGATAATCCCGGACATGATCAATCACCTGTACCTGTTCAGGCTCCAGTTTATACCGCAAGAATACCAACCAGAATGAAATAAAAAAGGGGCGCAAGCCCCTTAGTTTTTGAGAGAGGTTTTGTTTTAAGCTATAAGTGAAGAACCAATAGCGTAAACAGAAAAGCAAAGAGTAGACATGCTAACAGTGCTTACCATCAGAAGAGATACATGGGCAACTGAACCAGCTACACCGAAAGTAGTAGAAGTTCTTTCTTCCATTTTTTTAATCATAACCATGCTGATAATGCTTACGATGAAAAGAACAATAGCAGCTACAGTGTTGTTTGTGAATATAGTGAATAAATCTAACATTTTAAATACCTCTCTCTCGTGTTTGTTGTAATAATAATAGCGTACAATCTTTATGGCTAGCAAATTATTTTTTAAAATATTTTAATCATTTTTCGATAGTAAAAAAGCGTTTAACTTTTTTACTACTTCCCCGTCTTTTTCTACAACACTCACTTCCGCGAAATCGTGAAAAGGATTAGGTATAATGTGTTCTAACGAATTTAAAAAAGATAGTTTTGAATGCGTCTGCCTCGTTCTATAACAGTATGCATCTACTACGTTATAAAAATATATACCGATACATGCTAATAGTGTAGCTGAACATCTGATGGCAGAAATGTAATCACCTTTTACCAAAGAGAATACAGCATAAACTAGCCAACCGAAAAGCGCAATCAAACTTATCAAAGCAAATGTTGATGTTATCCTATAACGCTTACATAATTCTTTTTCATCAATGCCATTTTTTTCACACAAAGCTTCAAAGGGTATATAATTGGTTTTTTTTGGCTTACTCATTTTAAGAAGTGTTCTTGTTGCTTTGAACTTTAAAACATCTTCTATTCTGTCTTTCGATTTTTTTACAGGCATTAAAAAGTTAACAGCTTTAGAATCAATAACCTTGTCGGCCCCTTTTTTAAATATATTGCTCATATAATTCTCCTTTAATTAATAATATATAATAACTCATACTTTTTATATATTTAATTTCTTATGACATGTCAACCATATAAATGAAATAAAATAAAAAAAGGGACGTAAGCCCCTTTTATAGTTAACGCATTTTATTTGTCAGAGTTAAAGTTTGTAATATCTTGACCACCATCAGTTGGCTTAGGTGAACTTGGTTTATTACTTGATTCATCACCACCGTTTCCAGCAGAACTTGTATTAGCATTAGCTCTTGCCCTTGCTTGTAATTCAGCTATTTGTTTTTGTTTAGTTCCTGATCTAACGTCTTCTAATATCTTATTACCTGCCGTCAACGTTCCGGCAGCAGCAGGTAAAGCAGCTTTTGAAATAGCATTTGTTCCACTCATTGTTTCTTGAGCAGCACCTTTAAGGCTTGCTACAGATCCTGAACCTCTAATGTTCATCCAGCTTTCAATATTTTCTGGAAGTTCGAGCGGTAGTTGCCAGATTTTCATCATAACAGTATGAACAATCATTATATAACCGAATCCGTATCCTATTTGTGCCCATAAGTAATGCTCACCATTTGGGGTGTTGGCTAAAAGATTTACATACTCTCTGTTGATAAATCCAAATATCGGATAAGAAATTGTTATTGCTATAATCAAACCTATAATGTAAAGAGATGGTCTCATATATAGAGAGAATAATAAACCCAGCCCCGGTTTTTGTTCTCCAACGAAATCATCACCTGTCGCAGTTAAGAACATCATTACCCAAAGCTGAGAAGCAAACAAAGCTTCAGCCATTAGAACGAACCACATCACAACCGCTGTAGTAAACATGAAGAACGGTATCATCTGAACGTAGTAGCTTAGGTATAATCCCGGCACAACAACTGCCCAAAACATCATACTGAATGCCGTACCGAATGCAGCTGCTACTGTAGTTAACACATTACCAAAAAACGGTATAGCTGAGACTATAGAAGCTGTTGTGGCTGTTATTGCTGCACCATTAGCAATGTCTAAAAAACGACTTCCCATTGAGCTAAAAACAACCATCGGATTAGCAGAAAAATAATCCACCTTGACATTATTCATATCTTTATCATTAGATACAAACATATTCATTAATTGCATAGAATAAGCGTCATTGGAACCAGTTCGAGATTTTGGAGAATCAGGATCTTGTCTTAAAGCACTATCAAATAGTGCAGCCGCCGCTCCAGCCTGTACAAATATGTCACCATCAAAAGCTCTAATAAATATATTGTTCCTGTCAATATTACCAAACTGAGATGTAGGCGTATTATTTACTATGCTATTAGCAGAACTCACAGTGTCGTTAATTCTTAAAGCCCATGAGCCTGCTCCCATCCATCCGTCTTTTTGAGCCATCACCACGCCTTTAGTTAATGATACTTTATTAAACTGCTCCTTCGCAGCTTCTTTTAAAGCTGTTGAATACTTCTCTGATATTCTTTTCATATCCGCTAAAGCATCATCTTTAGTATAGGTATTCTCATTTACTATTCTTTTTCCGATAGCATCAGCTTCTATAACTAATTCATCCATCTGTTTTATTTGAATGTTTTGCATTTCCGCAGCTAATTTCTTTAAATCGACTAATATTGTTGAGTTTGTGTCTGGATCAAAGTTAGGGGTATCAAAAACTAACTGTGTTGTTCCGCAAGCATCATAAGTATATGGCTTGAATATATCATTTGGCGCTGTTATTCGCCCCCAATTATAACCAACTATTCTACGACCATCACTTTCAGCTTTAGTAAAAGACTTATAGCCAAATCTCGTTGAATCATTCATTTGCTTATACTCAGGAAATAGTTTTGCTGTCATGCCGTTTATTGACTTGTTTATTGTTTTATTCGCTTGAGCTACACAAACTGAGCTTTGAACGGTGTTTTTTAATAATTCCTTTATCTTTTCAGAAGTCTCAGGGGGAATATAGGAATTTCCGTTTAATGCTGTAGGAACGTAAGCCGCCCATATCGCATCTGCTATACCAGAACCTTGACGACCAGCTTCATATATTATCTTTTGAATTGCGCTGAAACCGCCACCATCTCCAGCTACAGGCATCATAAAAACAATCGCTAATGATAATCGGATAGGCATCATCATTGAAGACCATTTTTTACCTAAAATCTGTCCATCATGAGCGGTAGAAACTGTTCCTATAACAGCGTTATATAAAAATATTACAGCAGCAACAACTAATGTAGCTGAATTAAATATGTATAAAATGGTTGAAAAAGGCGATGTGTCGGCATCAAAAAGTGGTAAGCCGTACTTAGTGGCATAACTATCAGCCATCGGATTACCAAATTCACCTGCATACGCCAAGTTAACAAATATTATGTTTAATATAAGGACTATAAAAATATTATTTAATATCTTTTTCCTCTTTTTTATTTTTTCATTCATAAAACTCTCCTTTGTTTAAAAATCTTTTCTTTTAATAATTGACTTTATTTAAAATATATAATAAATATTAGTTATTATATAGATAAATAAATAACACAACTTTAATAAAAGTAAATATTAAACCTATATAATTATTAAAATAAATTAAAACAAAGGAGATATGAATGAATGTATTTAAAAGTAGAAGGCGATTATCAAGAGATAATACAAAGTTAGTTAACGTAGGCTTTACAGAAGAACAGATGAATAAAATGAGTATGAGTTTTAAAAACAGATCTTTAGCTATGTCTTGTTTGAGTAAATGGATAGTTGAAGATTTAATTAAAAGAAATAAAACATTAGATATTGATTTTAAAGATGGTGAATATTCTTTCAATGAAAAGGATTTTAAAAACTCAACTGTTAATCTTGTTAGTAAAGATTATACAAGAGAAAATCTAAATAAGAGGAATGTAGTTATAGATAAAGATACTATTGATGTTGTTCTAAATAACAGCAGTAAAAATTCACTATATAGATTGCTTCCAGCTCTTACATTGTATGCGATTGAGAAGTTATACAAAGAGAACAAGGTTTTCATGCAAGACAATAACAAAGATATAAACATATACATTAAAACAAACTAAGGAGAATCATTATGAACACATTAGCAATTACTATTGGCATTACATTATTTTTGATGCTTGTTATATTTATGGCATACTCAGTGTATAACATAAGAAAAAACGCGAAGCTAAAATCTTTCTATAAAAAACTGTTGTGGGTAGGGTTAGGGATTTTATTTGTTTTAGCAATAAGTTCTAAAACCATACCTGAATTCCATATGTTTATGACATTAGTTTTGATGAACTATATAAAGGCAATGTATTTTTCTGTTGTAGGATTTGGTTTCTTTTATATTGGAAAAAGCATTTATAACAAAATGAAAACCATCATAAACAAGATAAAAGTTAGAGCGGCATAAAGGGGGAGGTTTTCATGAGAAAAGGATTTAAAAAAGGTTTTAGTCTTATAGAGCTGTTGTTAGTTCTTGCCGTTGCTACAGGCGTAGTAGCGGCTACGTTCTACGGGTATAGCAAGGTTCAGGCGCATAACAGGGTTAACCGGGCTACGCATGATCTGGCGAGTATCAGTAAAGCGATGAATGCCATCCTGACGACAAGGCCAACCATAGCAGAGGCTAACACTATGCTTACCAGCTCAAAGGCTTTACCGTCCTCTATGCTCGATAAAACAGGCTCGTTCGTAAACGCCTACGGGGGAAAGCTCACTATAACCGCTCATAGCGGCTCAGAAGACTTCTATGATGTTTCCTACTACAACGTACCTTCTGATGCTTGTATAGAGCTTGTAAGCGCCAGCAGAGCGATTTACCGCACTATAACCAACACTTCCTATAGCCCGAAGATAACAGCCGCTTCCAGCGTGAATGATATAGCTTCATTCTGTTCCGGGTTTACCTCTACCAGCTCAGTGATGGTCTTTACTGACGCAGCATGACATAGCCCCGGTCGGGGCTTGTTCTAAAATCATACAGAAAAGAAATTAACTAATTGATAAATCTAGTTTTTATTGATACGGTCACGCCGTTATGGTGCATTTCTGAACAATTTTAAAACATAGAGGGTTTTAGAATGAAAAAGCTTCTGGCGGTATGCGTGATCGGACTGGCCTCCTTCCTTTCCGGCTGCGGTGATGATGGAATTTATGGTAGCTACGTGAACAAGCAGTATGGCGTAAAGCTCGAAGTTCAGAAGAATGTTATCAAGTTTCGTGATGGTGTTTTCAACGTTAAAGAATGGGATGAAAGCAAAAAACCTGTATACATCGCCAGAACGCAGAACAAAGATTTGGGATCATGGACATTTAAAATTGAAAAGGTAAAACAAGGCGTGGTTTATCAGGGCGCAGTGTTTGAAAAAGATTAATAAAAACAGTTAAAGATAAGAAGCCTCCATTATGGGGGCTTTTTTATTGGTTGAAGTATTCCCTTCATCCACCTTTTTAAAAATAACCGTTCTTTTAATTTGCTTTTAGTCGGAAAAAGAAATACTGAATATCCATCAAACAAACAAAAGGAGATAGAACATGAAAAAATATATACAAACTGAAAGCTACATTGACCAACTTCAAACCCTCATTATCTTGAAAAACTTCATGAATGAAAGATATGAAGAAGAAAACTGTGAGATCCTTTATACCACTGATAATGGTTATCCATCCGTAGTGTTTTGTGGGGGCGTTTATGAAGTAAGCATCATACCTGTTGATTTTAATAAAGGATTGGAAGGTGAAGTTATGTTTATAGCTTCTGTTGGTAATGAACTGATTAAGTTTCCAAGCTTAATCGACGCTGTTGAAAGTTTTTATTCATGTATTGATGAAGCAATAAAACAAGCAGCTTAAAAAATAAATTTGAAAAAGCAAATTTTACAGGATAATAATTATTACGAACATAACAACAAGGAGAAAAATATGAAAAAGAAAACTTTGATTGACGAAATGAGAAGTAAAGCAAATAAACTTTCAAATGGTGAAGCACTCATTTTATTAGACCATATTTTAAAAAGAGAAGGGCAAGAGGCAATGATTGGTGTCTTCATGAATGAAATGCCTCAAATTAAAAACAGAATAAGTTATGGCGGTTTCAATCTTGAAGGTTGTAGAAATATCAACACTCAGTTAGCTAATGAGCTTGTAGCCCACATAGAGCGTGAAAATCTCATGGTAATCTTAGACTATGATAAAAACACAATCGTTAACTTTCCGACTAAAAAGCGTTTATAAATAAAATAAATTCACCGATTAATATACCATACGTGATTATAAAAGCCTCTTAAATGAGGTTTTTATTTATTATATCGTTCTACTTCCTCCATCTATCCGATTAAATAACAAAATTGATAATTAATACTGTTTTAAATTTGCCATTAGTCGGATAGTACGTTATTTATTTAAGTATAAACAAACAAAAGGAGATTTAATATGAAATACAATAACCCACTTGAAGTAGCAACAATAACAACAAACGTTTTAGCGCATTATATTTATCAGGCAATATCAGACCTTGATAAAGAAGACTTTATTAAATATGACAACGGTGATTATATCAAAGATTATTTAGATAGCTCTATTGATTCTTTAGGAACTGACGGTTTTTATAGCAGCGTTCTAAGTTCTTTCTATGGCATGAACCATGATTATGGTCATGACTATTTTGATACAGAAGAAGAGTTAAAAGAGTATGTTTTAAAAGCTAACTTATATCTTATCAATGACTCTTTAGCTGTTGATGATGTCTCAGATGAATATGATGCTTGTAAGCAGGTTTTAGAAATGCTTGAAGCTGACAGAAAAGATAACGATGAATAAGATTAACATAGCCCCGGAAGGGGCTGTTATAGGATAAAGGTATTATATTTATGGAAAAGAATTTGAATGTAGTTTTAAATGATGGTGTAGGCGTTTACACTTTAAATAGTGGGGTGGTAATAGTAATAGAGGGTGTTCACAAGGATGAACCATTTATAGAGTGGATTGAACTTTATAAAGACGAAAATCATTACTATAAGAACAATACTGGATTTGAAAGGAGTTATCAAAGTTTAGTTTGTGAAGATGATTTTAATGTTCTTATTGAACGCTTCTGTAGCTATTTATGGGCGAATATGAGTAAACACGATTTTAGTCATGACGACATACACAACATCTTAAGTTATGATTACACTGATGATAGATTAAAAATATTTTTCGAATTGGATAACACTTCTTTGAAAATATCTAAAATCAATCATCCAGTCTTTGAAAAGTTTTTCAGCAGATTAGATATTAAATGTAATTTAGCACCAGAATCTAATAATGAGTTTCATACAGGGAATTTCAACGCCATTTATTTTCATGGTAGATGTTTAGCTTTTGAAGATGTTATAGAGTGTATTAAATATAATGGTGGTGTCATGTGTAAAATAAAAAGAAGAGGTGAATAAATGAAAAATAGATTGATAACAAAAGGAGAAAGATTTTTTATGTATACACTATTTCTCTTCTTATTTATTCCAATAGTATATTGGTTGCATAGTATGAATGATTTTTTAGATTCATATGCACTTCATTTAGGAAATGTTTTCGGTTATGACTTTAATAAAACTTATAAAATGTTTCTTGAAAATGGTCTGTTAGGCATTATAAGCAAAGAGTTCATATTATCCCTTTGGTTATTATCTGGATCAATCTCAATATTTTATTCAAGCCATAAAAAGACATTACTTGAATTTTTATTCAGCTCTTTAGTTTTATTTTCTATATGTTCAGTAATGATATTATTAATTTTTACTGAAATTATGATACATAATGCGTAAAAACCAATGTTCAAATAAAAAGCCCCGATTATGGGGCTTAGTTTTTGGTAATCATTCCAGCTTTTGCCAGTTTCTTGATCTGTTCTTCTGATAGCCGGGCATCATTCGTTAGAGCTGAGTAAATATCTCCTACGCGCCATTCTCCGGGCTTTTCTGTCTGTTTCAGGATAACTACAGGTTCAGAGTCTTCCCCTTTCTCATAGAGCCACAGAGAAGGGATTTTTTCACCTTCATCGTTCTCTACTTCATCCTCTACAACATCAAAGAACTTGCTTAGGTAGTTGTTCAGTTTCATGCGTGGTGTTCCTCTAATATCGCCGTAGTTCATACTATACTATAGTAGTATATGATAGTATAGTGTTTGTGGGTTTTATTTTTTGCTCGGTAATTTGGTACTTTCCCTTGATCGCCAGCTCCAGTATTTCCCCCCTATAACAACCGTCAAATATACTATAATATAATAGTATATTGTATTATAGGATATGTTGTAGCATACGTGAGTGACAGGACGTGTCAGGGATAGGAAATATAATCTCCCTGTTGTGGTCAGGTAGGACATGGCCTTACATTTATTTTATGACGCTCCGCGCTGTTAAATTGTGATCATGAATTGTACTTACTCTGTCCGGGGCTTCGCCCTTTGATTTTCTGATCCGGGTTTTCCTGATACCATATCGAATGTTCTTGCGTGGTCAGGTAGGACACGGTTACTTTTTAAGGTAAAGGATAGTTACTTTTACCTACATTCTTACTTTTAACTACCTTTCCCAAGTAAGATAACCAATCCAAAAGTAAACTCCCCACTGTTAAGCCGGGTTTTTCCTTCCACCATACCAAAATAGAACTATTCTGCTCAATTCTACCCACTTTTATAGAATATTCTACAGGATTCTACGCCGATTCTATAACGCAATTGCTTGTAAACCCTTGATATTGCTGGCTTTTCTGCTCGGATTCTAAGATTCTACGATTCTACGGCTATGCACCCTCTTATATATATTTTTTTTATTATGCACCTTACTTTACATGCAGCAGCTTACTTTACTACCTGTACCCCTATCCCATATACGTTTACTTTACGCGCGCGTAAAGTAAACGTATATGGGATAG